>CETV01043955.1_pt1 | contig 11625 bp, 12 predicted proteins | sample 531451 | NCBI WGS metagenome assembly CETV01 (sample SAMEA2623155, study PRJEB7988) | marine metagenome | isolation source: saline water (ENVO:00002010), including | reverse complement strand
ACTGGGGTCATGAATTTAATATACCTGAAGCATAATAGATGGATAAAATAATGAATCATCAAGAGGCTGTTGATCAGTTATCTGATGGAATGACTGTTGGAGTTGGTGGATGGGGGGCTCGACGGAAGCCGATGTCTTTAATTAGAGCAATATGCCAATCAGATCTAAAAGATTTAACTATAGTTAGTTATGGTGGTCCTGATGTAGGGCTTTTGTGCGCGCATCAAAAGGTTAAGAAATTAATTTTTGGATTCGTTTCTCTTGATTTAATACCGCTGGACTCTCATTTCCGAAAAGCTCGTCAGAACAAAGAAATTGAGGTCATGGAGTTAGATGAAGGAATGGTTCAATGGGGTTTGAGGGCAGCGGCTATGCGCTTACCATTTCTTCCAACTCGAGTTGGGATTGGAACAGATGTATTAAAAAATAACCCAAAAATCAAATTTATTTCATCTCCTTACTCTGATGAAGAAAGTTTAGTTGCAATGCCTGCAATTAAATTAGATGTTTCCCTTTTGCATGTAAATAAATCAGATAAAAAGGGCAATACACAAATCTATGGACCAGACCCTTTCTTTGATGAAATGTTTGCAAGAGCAGCTGATAAAACTTTTATTTCTTGTGAGGAATTAGTAGGAACAGATAACTTGGGCGGAAAAGAGGCGGCTATTTACAACCGATTTGAACGAAGTTTAGTTTCTGGGATAGTGCATTCTCTAGGAGGAGCTCATCCAACCTCATGCGCTCCTAATTATGGATTTGATTTAGAGCATTTAAAGATTTACTCGGCTGCAGCAAAATCTTTTGGAGATTACAGTCAAAATTTTTTACAAGGTTCAGCAGAAGAATATATAGATGCAGTAGGTGGCTACAAGAAAATACAAAACATCCCTTTACCTCAATTTTAATATGACAGACTCTATTTCATTGGCTGAAACATGTATTAGCGCTTCTGCAAAGGTGTGGAAAGATGATGGTGAGATTCTTGCAACTGGCATTGGTTTAATACCAAGACTAGCAGCGGGTTTAGCTAAATTAACTATAAACCCAGATTTAATGATGACTGATGGAGAGGCATTCTTAATATCTAATCCTGTGCCGATGGGCCCAAGAGATTCATCACAAGATTCTATTGAGGGTTATATGACATATAGTAGAGTTTTTAAGAATTTGTGGAGTGGTTTTAGGCACGCCATGGTCACACCATCACAGATTGATTGTTATGGTCAAACAAACATTAGTTCAATTGGTAGTTATGATCAACCAAAAGTTCAATTACTTGGCGTTAGAGGGTTTCCAGGGAATTTTATTAGCCACAAGAATTCTATTTTTATACCAAACCACTCAACAAAGGTATTTGTGAAGGGTGAAGTTGATATGGTTTCTGGTATGGGATATAAGAATAAAAAATCCGATGATCTGATGCCTAATATTGTTGCAGTTATAACTAATTTAGGAGTTTTTGACTTTAATGGTCCTAATAATCAGTTACAAATGCTTTCTTTGCATTCGGGGGTTAGTAAGGAGGAAGTAATTGAAAAGACCGGGTTTGAGTTTACTATTAAATCAGAAGATCAAACATTAGCCCCAACTGAAGAGGAATTACACTTTATTCGAGAGGTCTTAGACCCAACAGGCCTTAGAAATAGTATTTTTGGAGATTAATTATGGCAAGAAATAAACCAACGATTAAGTATAAAAAGAAAGATGATTTAGCAATCATCTCAATGAATCGACCTGAATATAATAACGCTCAAAATGGGAAGATGACCTATGATCTAGACAAGGCTTTCAAAAAAGCTGTTGATGATGATGCAATCAAGGTAATTATATTAAAGGGAAATGGTAAACATTTTTCTGCAGGTCATGATATTGGAACACCTGGAAGAGATGTTGACGTGGAATATGATCGGAAGTCTATGTGGTATAACCATACGAATAAGCCAGGTGGAGAGTTTTGGTATGTTCGAGAGCAAGAGGTTTATCTAAATATGTGTAGAAGATGGCGAGATATACCTAAACCAACAATAGCCATGGTTCATGGGGCTTGTGTAGCTGGGGGATGCATGCTTGCATGGGTTTGCGATTTAATTATAGCTTCTGATGATGCATTTTTTGCTGATCCAGTTGTTAGAATGGGCATTCCTGGAGTGGAATATTTTGCTCATCCATATGAATTAAATCCTAGGATTGCTAAAGAATTTTTATTTTTAGGCGAAAGAATGTCTGCACAAAGGGGTTATGAAATGGGTATGGTAAATAAAGTTGTTCCAAAAGAAGATCTTGAATCCACAACAATTGAGATGGCGTCTAAAATTGCGCAAATGCCAAGACTAGGCTTAACTTTAACTAAACAGGCAATTAACCATGTAGAAGATCTACAAGGAAAACGAAATGGTATGGAGGCAGCATTTGCGTGGCATCACTTTTCTCATGCACATAATGATCTAACTACTGGAAATGTCTTATCAGGGTTTGATGCCAAGAAAATGGCTAAATCACAAAAGACCAAAAAGAAAATTCCTAAGAAAAAAAAATAAAGCACGAGATCTATTATTAACAAATTAACTAAAATTTTAGGCTGTCAATATCCCGTTATTCAAACAGCTATGGGTTGGGTTGCAACGCCTGAATTGGTTGCAGCATCCTGTAATGCAGGGGCTTTTGGATTTCTTGCTCTTGCTACAGCTGGTCCAGATGAAGCAATTGAGATGATCGATAAAACTTTAGAGCTAACAGATAAGCCATTTGGAATAAATTTTCATATGTTTCAACCTGGCGCCGAACAAATTGTTGAAGCTGTTATTAATAAAAATATCAAGGCAGTCAGTTATTCACGTTCACCTACTCCTGATTTTATTTCAAAGTTTAAGAAAAATGGTGTTATATGTATTCCAACCGTAGGGGCTTTAAAACATGCTTTAAAAGCTGTAGATTTAGGAGCCGATGCATTGGTGATTCAAGGTTCTGAGGGTGGAGGTCATACTGGATCCACTCCAACCACTCTTTTATTAAGTTCAGTTCTCCAACAAGTTGAGGTTCCTGTAATAGCTGCTGGAGGTTTTAGAGATGGTGCTGGTTTGGCAGCTGCTTTAGCTTGGGGAGCTGCTGGGATTGCTATGGGTACTAGATTTATGATGACTCAAGAAAGTCCAGTACCTCAAGTAACAAAAGATGCATACCTTTCCGCAAACATTGAAGAAATTAAAATAACGAAAAAATTTGATGGCTTACCTCACAGATTAATTTTTAATAAATATATTCAAAAAATTGATCGTTCAAATCCCTTAAGCCTTTTATTGATTTCATTTTCTTCAGCTTGGAGGTATAAACAATTAACTGAATCATCATTTAAGGATTTATTAAAAGCTTTTTTTGCAATGCTAAGAGGTGATGATCTTACAATTTCTCAATCAATAATGTCTGCAAACAGCCCAGCGATTATTCAAAAAGCAATGGTTGAAGGTTTTCCTAATGAGGGAGCTATGCCTTCAGGTCAAGTAGCTGGGATAATTAATAATATTCCTACTTGTAGTGAATTAATAAAACAGATTATGAGAGAATTTGAACTTTCATATACAAAATTTAAGGAAATAGGAGAAGAAGAATCATGAGCGTAAATACTTCTATCAATAATGGAATTGCTGAAATAGTTTTAGATTGCCCACCAGTTAACGCATTAAGCTCTCAGGAATGGTTAGATTTAGCAATTAATATTGATAATCTTTCTTATAATGACAAGGTTCGTGCAATCATTATCACGGCTAAGGGAAAAGGTTTCTGTGCCGGAGTTGATATTAAAGAGTTGCAGTCAGACCCAACAAAAATCAATCAAGTGAATGATGGTTGTTGGAAAACTGCAAGAGCTATTCATGTTTGCAATATTCCAGTGATCTCTGCTTGCCATGGTTTTGTTTTGGGAGGTGGAATTTTGATAGTAGGCGCCTCAGATATAGTACTCTCAACAGAAGATGCTTATTTTGGGTTACCTGAAATTGATCGAGGCGCATTAGGCGGCGGGGCTCATTTAAGTCGTTTATTCCCTTTGCAGGCAGTTCGAAAAATGATGCTAACTGGTAAACCTATTTCTGCTACAAGAGCTTTTGAATATGGGTCTATAGAATCTTTACATAAGGATAAAACCAGTCTTGATAAAGCTGCCATGGAAGTAGCTGAAGATATAGCAACCAAAAGTCCACTAGCCATTAAATTAGCAAAAAAAGCTTTAAATCAAATTGAGAATAGCGATGTAGATGAGAACTATAAATCTGAACAAACATTCACTTTAGAGTTATATAAGTCAAAAGATTCCCAAGAAGGAAGAGATGCATTTGTCGAAAAAAGAGATGCTAATTTTAAAGATGCAGATTAAGTTCACTGAAGCTCAAGAAAAATTCAGAAATGAAGTTCGTTTGTGGCTTCAAGATAACCTTCCAAAAAAACCTCTTCAGTCCTTGGATATACAGGAAGGATTTGAGCAGCATAGAGAATGGGAGAGAACTTTAAATTCAGGTAATTGGTCAATGGTGACATGGCCAAAGGAATATGGAGGAAGAGGGTTAAATCTTATTGAATGGTTAATATTTGAAGAAGAGTATTATCGTGCAGATGCGCCTACTCGGGTTAATCAAAATGGTGTGTTTTTACTTGGTCCAACTTTAATGGAGTTTGGCACTGATCAACAGAAAAATAAGTTTTTAAAGGCTATGGCATCAGGTGATCATATTTGGGCTCAAGGCTGGTCTGAGCCTGGTGCGGGAAGTGACATGGCAGCAATTAGATCTACTGCAGTTCTTGAAGATGGGTTTTTTACAATTAATGGCCAAAAAACATGGTCATCTAGAGCTTCTTATGCTGATTGGATGTTTGGATTATTCAGAAGTGATTTATCTTCAGAGAGGCACAAAGGCTTATCTTTTATATTAGCTCCTTTAGATCTTCCTGGTATTACAGTCCGACCAATTCCTCAGCTTGATGGTGAGCCTGGTTTTGCAGAAATTTACTTTGATGATGTTAAGGTGCCTGTAGAGAATTTAATTGGTCAAGAAGGAGATGGTTGGAAAATTGCTATGGCAACGGCTGGGTTTGAAAGGGGTCTAATGTTAAGAAGCCCAGCTAGATTCCAACAAACTGCAGCTAAGCTTTTAGCTTTATATTTAGAAAACAAATCAGAATGTTCACCTGCTATGCAGTCAAAGATAGTTGACGCATGGTCTAAATCAGAATCTTATGCTTTAAGTATTTACCAAACAGCATCTAATTTAATGGCAGGTGGATCAATTGGATCAGAATCAAGCTTAGGAAAGATTTTTTGGTCTGAACTTGATTATATGATGCATGAAACAGCTTTAAAGATTCTTGGAGCTAGTGCTGAACTAGTCGATGAGGAACAGCATAATGGCGCTAAATGGATTAAAGGTTTTATGTTTTCTTATGCTGGTCCCATTTATGCAGGTACCAATGAAATTCAAAAGAATATCATTGCTGAGAGGTTATTAGGATTACCAAGGTAAATTATGAACTTTGTATTTACTGATGAACAACTTCAATTTAAAGAGACAATAAAAAGTTTTTTAGCTCAAGAATGTACCCCAGAGTCTATAAGGTTAGGATGGAAGGAAAATAGCCCATTTAACCAAAAAAGATGGGATGATTTAATATCTTTGGGTGTTATTGGGTCAAACCTTTCAGAGGAAGATGGTGGTTTAGGAGTTGATCAGGTAGCTTTAACATTAATGATTGAAGAAATGGGATATTCAGGTCTGCCTGAGCCGGTTGCTGAGCAGAATTTTTTAATAAATGACTTATTAGATATTTTTCCCAAGGACATCAAAGGAGCTCTTATTGATAAATTTGATTGCGGGTCAAAATATATTGCTGTAGCTCATTCACAAAACCCTCATCCATTGTTTGTGAATCAATCAAATGGTTTGATCCTTTTGGATGATAATTCCTGCCATTTTATAAATAAAGATGACTTGAAATTTAAAGAGCTCAAATCAAACGATCCCTCAAGATCTTTATCTAAAATTTCTTCAATTAAAAATTCAATTGCTTCTTCTGATAATTTTGAAGTTTTGAATCAAGCTATGGCTTCAAGGGGCTCATTGCTCAGTGCAGCATTATTACTTGGCTTGGCTCAGAAAATGCTAGATTTAAGCTCATCATATGTTTTAGATAGAAACCAATTTGGTAAGCCCATAGGATCATTTCAAGCTGTTAAACATATGCTTGCAGATATCGCAGTTGCTATAGAGTTTGCTAGACCAGCAGTTTATAGATCCGCTTACTCTCTTAATGAAAACAACCCAAAGTCTTTTCTTCATTGTGCTCATGCAAAATATATGAGTATTAAAGCAGCTGAATTGGCATGCAGAAATAGCATTCAATCTCATGGAGCTATGGGTTACACATGGGAAATGGATCTTCATATTTTTATGAGAAAAGCCTGGTCTTTAATAGCTTGTTGGGGTAATGATGATAGTCAACAAGATATAATTTTTAATATACTTAAATCATCCAAGGATGAAATTGGAGTTTTGTACACTTTTTAGAGGGAAATAATAATGCAAGATGCATATATAGTTAGCGCTTTGCGAACACCAATTGGAAAAAAGAAAGGTTCTTTATCAGAGGTGCATCCAGCAGATCTAGGTGCTTCAGTTTTATCTGCAACCTTTAAAAAAATTGATATAGATCCGGCTTTAGTTGAGGATGTTGTTTTTGGATGCGTTGATACGGTTGGACCTCAAGCAGGCGATATAGCTAGAACATGTTGGCTTGCTGCGGGTTTACCTGAACATGTTCCAGGTACAACAGTTGATCGTCAATGCGGCTCATCTCAGCAAGCCGTCCATTTTGCAACTCAAGCAGTTATGTCTGGAACATCCGATGTTGTTGTTGCTGGCGGTGTTCAGAATATGAATATGGTTCCTATTTCTTATGCGATGCTGGCTGGGCAATCCTTGGGTTTTAAAGATCCATTTTCTGGATCTGATGGATGGGTTAATCGGTATGGAACCCAAGAAGTAAGTCAATTTAATTCTGCTCAGATGATTGCTGAAAAATGGGATATTTCTAGAGAAGAGATGGAGATATTTGCATTTGAGAGTCATCAAAAAGCAATACAAGCAATAGAGCTAGGAAGATTTAAGGATGAAATTATATCAGTTGGTGATTTTCATGTTGATGAGACCCCTAGAGCAGAGACTTCTTTAGAAAAAATGGCATCATTAAACCCATTAATCGAGGGGCATCGAATTACAGCAGCTATTTCATCTCAAAATGCTGATGCTTCTTCGGCTATTTTGATAGTTTCAGAAAAAATTCTTAAAGAGTTTAATTTAACCCCTTTGGTTAGAGTTGCACATATCAGTGTAAGAGCCGATGATCCTATCTGGATGTTAACAGCTCCAATCCCTGCTACTGAGTTTGCTGTTAAAAAATCAGGTATCAAACTTGAAGATATTGGTTTGGTAGAAATTAATGAAGCTTTTGCTTCAGTCCCTATGGCTTGGCAAAAAGAAACTGAATATCCACTTGAACAAATTAATATCAATGGAGGTGCAATATCGCTTGGGCATCCTTTGGGTGCAACTGGCGCAAGGTTAATGACAACGCTTATTCATTCAATGAAAAGAGATAACATTAAATTTGGATTTCAGACAATGTGCGAAGGTGGGGGACAAGCTAACGTTACCATTTTGGAGAATTGTTTATGACAAAATTAATGAACCCTAAATACCCAGAAGGGAGAAATTTATTTAAAGATCAGAATATTTTATTAACTGCTGCTGCAGGTGCGGGAATAGGTTTTGCAACTGCGAAACGTTTTTTAGAAGAGGGGTCTAATATTTTTATTTCTGATATGAATGAAGGAAGGCTTAATCAAGCTATGGATGAACTTAAGAAATTAGGTTTGGGAGAAGTAGATGGTTGTATATGTAATGTAACTAATGATTCTGAAATAAATGATATGTTTACAGCTGCTATTAATAAGTTTGGCTCTATTCATTCAGTAATAAACAATGCAGGGCTAGGTGGCGAATCAAAATTAGAAGATATGACCAATGATGATTGGAATTTGGTTATGGATGTAACCTTGAATGGTGCTATGAAAATTATGCGTGCTGCTATACCTGTGCTTAAAAATACTCAAGGAACAATAGTGAACAATGCCTCAGTATTAGGTTGGAGAGCTCAATCTGGTCAATCTCATTATGCTGCAGCAAAAGCAGGAGTTATGGCCTTAACTAGATGCGTTGCGTTAGAAACAGTTGAAGATGGGATTAGAATCAATGCTGTTGCACCAAGCCTGGCTATAAATCCACATTTAGTCAAAACAAGCTCTGATGAGTTAATTAATTCGCTTTCTTCAAAAGAAGCTTTTGGAAGGGGCGCAGAGCCATGGGAGGTTGCTAATGTTATCTTGTTTTTAGCTTCGGATCTTTCTTCTTATATGACTGGTGAAGTTATTTCAGTTTCATCTCAGCAAGCATAAGTGGAAAAAATTGTTTATCAGCTTTGGAAACAAGATTCTGATTCTTTAGAAGAATTTAAAAATTTTCTTCTTATTGATTTACCTAATACTTTAAAATCATCTGTAACTGAGTTACAAATTAATATTGCTGATGATGATGTGTCTGATGCAGCTGGATTAATTCAATCTAATTACTCCCCCTCACCAAACGCAATAATTTTTTTAAAAATTCCAAGTTTCTATTTCTTTGAGAATGATTCTTTAGATTTTTTTCAAAAAGTTAAGAAAGTTGAGGGCTTCATTGTGAGTGAGTCTATTGTTTTAGAAGATGAGAAGAAGAATAAATTAGGAGAGAGAACCAAGGGGTTTTCGCAAATTGTATTTTTAGAGAAACCTGAAAATATGAATAAACATGAATGGTTTGAGCATTGGACCCATCATCATACAAAAATAGCAATCGAGACACAGTCAAACTTTATATATGTTCAAAACACAATTGTTAGATCTTTACAAAATACTTCAGAAAATTTTATCGCCATTATTGAAGAATGCTTTCCACATGATGCTATGTCTGATCCAGCAGTTTTTTATAACGCAGCCAACAATCCAGATTTATTATTAAAGAACACTCAAATAATGATGGATAGCTGTACTAAGTTCATTGATTTTACTAAGATTGAAGTAATCCCCACGAGTCGTTATAGAATAATTTAATATATGAAGGAGTAAATTTTGACAGATATAAAAGTTGCATTAGTTACAGGAGCCGCAAGTGGCATGGGTAAAATTTCTACAAAAAGATTAGCAGCTGATGGGATCCACGTTGCTGCGGTTGATGTTAATGAAGAAGGTTTGAATGAACTTAAGCAAGAATCTAATAATATTTCAGTATTTCCATGTGATTTATCTGATACAAAAGCCGTTCAAGAAATGGTTCGACAGGTTCAAGTTGAAGTTGGGTCTATTGATCGAGTAACAAATGCTGGAGCTATTATGCCTTTTGGAAAAGTAGCAGATCTTTCAGCGGATTCAATCAATCAATTAATGAGAATTAATTATGGGGGAACAGTAAATATTACTACTAGTGTATTGCCATCGATGCTCGAAAGAAACTCCGGTCAAATTATTCTATTTGGATCAATTGCTGGGACATGCCCAGAAGTAAATATGTCTGCTTATTGCGCTTCTAAAGCTGCGGTAAATATGTATGGAGAAATATTAGCTAAAGAATTAGAGGAAACGAACATTCGAGTATTACTTGTTTGTCCTGCGATTACTGATACTCCATTAATGAGATTTGTTGATGAGACAGATGCTCCTGAATCCATTAAGAAATCCGTGCAAAAAGGTGTTTTAAATGACCCTGAAGATGTAGTTACAGCAATAGAGAATGACTTATTAACGGATAAAGTAGTGTGTTACCCAACATCAGATGCTTTATATGCAATTCGAATTAGAAGATTTTTTCCTAATTATTGGTGGAAATTAATTGCAAAGAACTCATAATATGATTTATGGCATCAGAATATTTATTAGCTCCTGATAATAGAGATCTTTCAAAGTTTCCTGGGGAATATGGTTGGCCATTCCTTGGTAAGACTCTTGAAATAGTTAAAGATACTTTGGGAACGTGTAACAAGCATTATGAGAGATATGGTCCTGTATCTCGTTTAGACATGGTTCGAAACCAGAGAGTGTTAATGTGCCTGGGCCCAGAATTTAATGAAGCTGCATTATTTGATCCTAAGGGTAATTTTAGTTCTGTTGGGGGTTATGTTAATTCTTTAGGTAATTTGTATCCTGAAGGCATGCTTCTTAGAGATGATAAAAAACATAAGAAAACAAGACGAGCTTCTCAGCCGGCTTTCAAAACAGATGCATTGAAATCTTATATTGAAATGTTAATCCCAATTCAAGAAAGAAGGATTCAAGCATTACCCATTAACGAAGAATTTATTTTTTATGATAATATTCGAAAAACTCTTATGGATGTAGCTGCAAGAGTTTTTCTAGGTTTGGATGAGAGAAGTCCAGAGGCTCAAAGGCTTAATGGTATCTTTGAAAGAATAAATAAAGGCTTGATTACAGCTTTGCCTTATAACATTCCATTTACTACTTTTAGCAGATCTCTAAAGGCTAGAGAAGAGCTTAGAGAATTTTTTAAATTAAATATACCGCTTAGAAGAGGGGCAAATGCAGATGATATGTTTACTCGTTATTGCAACGCGCTAGATGAGGATGGCGAATATCTTGATGAAGAGGATATTGATGGGCATATGGCGTTTCTATTATTTGCTGCTTTTGATACAACAACCAGCGCTTTAACTAACATTCTTTACTATTTAGGTAAAAATCCACAATGGCAAGAGAAGGTTCGAGATGAAATTTTTAGCATTAATAATGAGATGCCTACATATGAGGACATGGCTGACATGACTTTAACTGAGTATGTATTTCAAGAAACTTTAAGATTCTATCCATCAGTAATGATATTAAATAGACGCACAACAAGAGATGTTCATATTAATGGTTATGATATACCAGCTCATACAATGATTATGTTAAGCCCTCCTTTTACCCATAGAATGGAGGAATGGTGGACAAATCCATTAGAGTTTGACCCAATGAGATTTTCTCCCGAAAGAGCTGAGGATAAAAGACATGGTTTTAGTTATATACCTTTTGGAGGTGGAGCACACAAATGCATAGGAATGCATTTTGCCATGATGAATGCAAAATTATACTTATTTAGACTTTTAAAAAACTATAAGGTTAATCTTAGGCCCGATTATGATTCAGCATTTATGCATGTTCATCTTCCTAGGCCAATTGATGGTTTGCCTATAACGCTTTCAAAAATCTAACTTTATGATCCCAGAAGGTAAATATGTTGATGTCGCGGATAGCTTTCGTTTTCATTATTATGATGAAGGAGAAGGGGATGTAGTTGTTTTTCTCCATGGAAGTGGAACAGGGGCCTCAGGGCATACAAATTTTAAGAATAATTTTAGCGCATTAAGAGATGCAGGTTTTCGCGTCATCTTGCCAGACCTTCCTGGCTATGGTTTTTCTAGCAAGCCTGATGATGTCATTTATTCACTTGATTATTTTAATGAAAAAATAATTCAATTTTTGGATTCATTGGG
>CETV01118688.1_pt1 | contig 11629 bp, 9 predicted proteins | sample 531451 | NCBI WGS metagenome assembly CETV01 (sample SAMEA2623155, study PRJEB7988) | marine metagenome | isolation source: saline water (ENVO:00002010), including | reverse complement strand
TCGACGTGGTTGTTGCCAGCGAGTTCGCCGAAACCGCCACCGCAACCGTCAAGAACATCTCCGACGTCACCGACGACGACATGATTCTCGATGTGGGCCCGGAGACCGCGGGCGAATTCGCTGAACTGCTGAAAAACGCCAAAACCATCCTCTGGAACGGCCCGGTTGGCGTTTTCGAATTCGACCAGTTCGGCAACGGCACCAAAGCGCTTGCTAATGCCATCGCCGAAAGTGACGCCTTCTCCCTCGCCGGCGGTGGTGATACCGTCGCCGCCGTTGACAAGTACGGCGTTGCTGACAAAATCTCGTATATCTCCACCGGTGGTGGCGCGTTCCTGGAATTCGTAGAAGGAAAGACGCTCCCGGCAGTAGCGGTGCTGGAAGAACGCGGCGCGTAACGAGTTACTGAAAGAATCCAACTATCCCCAAAGTCCAAATGAAGGAGACGACCCATGGCCCTGATTTCGATGCGGCAAATGCTGGATCACGCCGCCGAGCATGGTTACGGTGTGCCAGCCTTTAACGTCAACAACCTGGAACAGATGCGCGCCATCATGGAAGCCGCCGACAAAACCGATTCGCCGGTGATTGTCCAGGCCTCCGCCGGTGCCCGTAAGTACGCCGGTGCGCCATTTCTGCGCCATCTGATCCTGGCGGCCATCGAGGAATTCCCGCACATCCCGGTGGTCATGCACCAGGACCACGGCACCAGCCCCTCCGTGTGCCAGCGCTCCATCCAGCTGGGCTTCAGCTCCGTGATGATGGACGGCTCCCTCGGTGAAGACGGTAAAACCCCCACCGACTACGAATACAACGTCGACGTTACCCGTCGCACCGTTGAAATGGCCCACGCCTGCGGTGTCTCCGTAGAAGGCGAGCTGGGTTGCCTGGGTTCTCTCGAAACCGGCCAGGCCGGTGAAGAAGACGGCATCGGTGCCGAAGGTACCCTGGATCACAGCCAGATGCTGACCGACCCGGAAGAAGCGGCGGACTTCGTCAAGAAAACCCACGTTGATGCCCTGGCCATTGCCATCGGCACCAGCCACGGCGCCTACAAGTTCACCCGTCCGCCCACAGGCGACATCCTGGCCATCGACCAGATCAAAGCCATCCACGCTCGCATCCCGGACACCCACCTGGTTATGCACGGCTCCAGCTCCGTACCCCAGGAGTGGCTGAAGATCATCAACGAATACGGTGGCGAGATTCCGGAAACCTATGGTGTGCCGGTCGAAGAAATCGTAGAGGGCATCAAGCACGGCGTGCGCAAGGTCAACATCGACACCGACCTGCGCCTGGCCAGCACCGGCGCGGTCCGTCGCTTCCTGGCTGAAAACCCGGCCGAGTTCGACCCGCGCAAATTCCTCAAGGAAACCATGAAGGCCATGACCGACGTATGCGTGGCGCGTTACGAAGCCTTTGGTTGTGCCGGCAACGCCAGCAAGATCAAGCCGGTGAACCTTGAGCGCATGTTCGAGCGTTACGCCTCCGGTGAGCTGGATCCGAAAGTTAAGTAAGTTATGTTATTCATTTGGGGCGGATCTCCGCCCCAAATGCCTGACCCACCTCAAGTACGAACGACCTTCCCCTTGTAATTTCCCCAATCTCATCAAATATAGTGGTTAGTAAGCGGGCGTACGCCCAGCAGAATAACCAGTGGTGAGGATCCTGATGGACTTCAAAGACTATTACGCCGTGCTCGGTGTGAGTGAGTCTGCCTCCGCCGAGGAGATAAAAAAAGCCTACCGAAAGCTGGCACGGAAATACCATCCGGATGTCAGTAAGGAAGAGGACGCCGACACCAAATTCAAGGAAGTGGGTGAAGCCTACGAAGTACTGAAAGATCCCGAGAAGCGCGCGGAGTACGACCAGCTGCGTAAATACGGCGCCAGGGCGGATGGTTCTTTCGAGCCGCCTCCGGGCTGGCAAAGCGGTGCCGGTTTCGGTGGCGGAGGTTATACCGATGCCGACGCGCGCCAGTTCAGCGACTTCTTCGAGGAGATATTCGGCGGTGGTCGCCAGGGCGGTTTCTCCGGGGGCTACGGTGGTGGCGGTTTCCGCCAGAACATGAGAATGCGCGGTGAGGACGTGCACGCCAGGATTGCGCTGTTCCTGGAAGAAGCGTTTCACGGCTGTGAAAAGCAGGTTTCTTTTGCGGTACATGAGGCCGATGAGCATGGCCGGGTGATGCCGCGGCAAAAGACCCTGAAAGTGAAGATTCCCGCAGGCATGCGCGAGGGCCAGCATATTCGCCTCAAAGGCCAGGGGGCGCCGGGCGTTGGTGGCGGAGAACCAGGCGATCTGTTCATTGAAGTGGAGCTGGCACCCCATCCGCATTTCACGGTGGAGGGCCGGGACGTATTGGTCACGGTTCCGATCGCCCCCTGGGAGGCCGCTCTGGGGGCAACGGTGACCGTGCCAACGATTGGCTCAAAGGTGAATGTGAAGGTGCCGAAGGGCTCCACCAGTGGACGGAAGCTGCGCCTCAAGGGTAAGGGTTTCCCGGGCAAGCACCCGGGCGATCAGATTGTCATCCTGCAGATTGCCATGCCCGAGAAACACAGCCCTGAGGCCGAAAAGCTCTACGAGCAGCTGGCCGAGGCCGAGAAGCAATTCAATCCACGCAGCAAGCTTCACGTGTGAGCGGGAGTAAGGTATGAGCAATAAAGATCATGTGCTGACGGTAGAGGTACTTGACCAGAGTGGCAGCACCTTCACCCTGCGTGAAATATGCGAGCGTGGCGAGTGCCATGCCGAGTTTGTCATAAAACTGGTGGACTACGGGATCATTGCCCCGCTGGAAGATTACCCGGAGGCACGGCAATGGGAGTTCGATGTCGCTGCCCTGAGCCGATTGCGCAAAGCGCAGAGATTACAGAGGGACCTGAAAATGAATCTGCCCGGCCTGGCCATGTCTCTGGAACTGCTCGATGAGGTGGAGGAAATGCGTCGGGAAGTGGCCCGTCTCAATCACCGCATCCGGCAATTGATGGGGGAGTAAACGCTCCCCCCGCTTATTTCTTTTCGTCCAGCGCCTGGATCTCGGCGTAGATCTTTTCTGCCTCCTCCATGAGGGTTCCATGAGTTCTCAGATCGCCATTGCGCTGGGCATCCAGTGCCTTGGCGAGCTTCGCCTCGTATTGTTTCTGCAGTTTTTTCTTCGGATCGCCTTTCAAAAATCCCAACATCGTAATGAACCTGTTTTGGCTGAACGTTCAAAGATTTACGTTTTTTGCTCCATAAAGTTCACAAAATTTTCATGATCAAAAACTGGACAGCCATAAATAATGGGATTAAATTCCCAAATAAAGATATGGGAAAAAAATCCCATTTTATTGTCGGGTGCTAAGACGTGGTCGCCCGGGGACGCAACAACAAGCCTGGAGAAGAACGATGAATCGCAAACCTTTAGCAATTGCAGTGAAACTGGCCATGACCGGCGCTCTTGCTGGCGCGCTCGCCGCTTGCGGAGGCGGTGGCTCTGGAGACGCCTCAACAAGTGATGCTTCATCGGGGACCAGTGTCGGGGCGGTATCCGGTTTCGGCAGTGTTTACGTGAACGGTACCCGATTTGAGACCAACGGCAGCGTTAGCAGCGACGATGGCCTGGAACGCGAGGATCAGCTCGAAAAGGGCATGATCCTCAAAATTGAGGGCGATTGGGATGACAGTGGTCAGGGGCGGGCGGACAAAGTCAGTTATGACGATACCCTGCGCGGGCCGATTTCCGGCATGAGCTGGGATGAGGTTACCCGCACCGGAACTCTGACCATGCTTGGCCAGAGCATTGCCCTGGATGGCAAAACCGTCTTCCGCGGCGCAACACCAACGGCTCTTGCCGACAACCCCCAGGGCTATCGTATAAGGGTCAGCGCCTGGCGTCTTGAGGATGGCAGCTTCCGGGCAAGCTTTGTTGGTGCCCGGGCCATTGGCCTGGAATTCGATGACAACTACGAAGTAGAAATCGAAGGCGTTGTTGCCGATCTGGACACAAGCGCCCAGACCTTCACCATCAACGGTTTTATTATCGATTACACCAGTGCGGTAGGAGACGATGATTTCTCCCTCGATGACCTGGCAAACGGAATCGCTGTCGAAGTGGAAGGGACGCTGAACGGCAACACCATCTTGGCCGAGGAAATCGATGATGAGGATGACCTCTTCGACGATGATGACGATGTCGAAATCTCCGGAAGCATTTATGACTATGACGCCGCCAGCGGACAGTTCTCGGTAAATGGGGTGCGCGTCCAGATTGATGGGGGCACCGAGTTCGACGATCTCCGCGAAAGCAGCCTTGCGGATGGCCTGTTCGTGAAAGTGGAAGGGGATTTCCGCAATGGCGTCCTGGTGGCTGAAGAGATCGAAGGCCGGGATTCCGATGCCGAGCTGGATGGTCGCATCGAGTCTCTTGATCTGACCAATGAAACCATGGTCGTCAGTGGCGTCCGGGTTCAGCTGACCGGCAACACCCTGATTGATGACGACGACGATGACGAAGATGGCCTTCGCAGTCGCGTCCAGGATATCCAGAGCCTGCAGGTGGGTGACTATCTCGAAATTGAAGGTCGCCAGCAGAGCAGTGAAGGCGGATTCCTCGAGGCCATCAGCATCGAGCGTGAGGATGACGATGACGATGACGATTTTGAGCTTGAGGCACGGGTGAGTGCCATCGGAGCCGATTCCATCACCATCATGAATCTTGAGGTGCTCCGAAATGGCTACAGCCTGTCCGGCGCCCAGGTTGGTGATGAAGTGGAAATCGAGTATCGCCAGACCAGCGGTGGCGAGTATGAGCTCACCGACAACGTCGAAGTCGATGACGATAGTGACGACGGCAATGGCAGCAATGATGATTGATCAGTGAGCCGAAGGTGCGGGTCGGACAGTTGTCGGCCCGCATCCTGGCTTTCGAAGTCGCTATGGGAATACAATCCCAAACATGAAAAAGCCCAACCCCCTGCATCAAGCGCTGTTTCGCATTCTGCGCCCTCTGGCGAGGTTGCTGTTGCGCAATGGTATTCCTTTTGGTGAGTTCTCCGAGCTGGTTAAACGTGCCTACGTGGAAGCCGCCCTGGAGGACTTCACCGACGACCGGAGAAAGCCCACGGACTCACGGGCTGCAGTCATGACCGGGCTGACCCGCAAGGAAGTCAAACGCCAGCGGGAGATCCTGGCAGGGGAGGATGCTGGGAGCCGCGACGTGCTCCATACCAACCGGGCGTCCCGGGTGGTATCGGGCTGGGTCCACGATGCGGTGTTTCAGGCCAAGGACGGAGAGCCTGCCATGCTGGCTTTCGACGGGCCTGCAAGCTTCAGCGAGCTGGTCAAACGCTACAGCGGCGACATGCCGCCCCGTTCCGTGCTGGATGAACTGCTTCGGGTGGGGGTGGTTTCCGTGGAGGGGGAATCTGGCCGCCTGGTCCTGCAGCAAAGGGCCTTTGTCCCGGCCGGAGACAGCGAGGAAATGCTGCAGATTTTCGGTGAGGACGTATCGGATCTCATCGCAACCATTGATCACAATCTGGTCAGTGACGAGTCCGGGCAGCCACCTCTGTTCCAGAGAACCCTGACCTACAACAATATCCCTCCGGAAGTGATGGAGCGCTGGCGCAGGCATGCAGCCGCCCAGTCGCAGGCACTGCTGGAACAGCTGGACAAGTGGCTTGGTCCTCATGACCGCGATATATCGGGGCAGAACTCTGACAGTGAGTCCGGGGATCCGGTCCGCACCGGCGTGAGCATCTTCTTTTTTGAAGAGCCTGCCGGGAAAGGCGGCCGGGGTGGGGAATAAAAAAGTTTCCGCAGGCGCTTTAAACAAGCGATATGACAGATGCCGGCCAGGAACGCCGGTTACGGAGATAAAGGTTATGAAACGGCACTTCTGCAATCGTGTTATTGGGCTGGCAGCCGGCACAGTGGTCTTCGGGGCGATCTCCGCCTGCGGTGGCGCTGGCGGAGGCCTTGATGTTGCCGATGGTGGTATCCGGGGCACCGGGTCCAGCGTTGGTCCGGTTTCCGGATTCGGAAGTGTTTTTGTTAATGGCGTTGAATTCAGCACCGATGACATTCCGAATCGGGAAGTGGAAAGCAATGACGGCATCACTGCTGAAGGCCTTCTGAGTGAAGGAATGATTCTCAGGGTTGAAGGCGAGTGGTTTGATGATGGCGAAGGCACGGCCGAGAAGCTCAGTTACGACGATACATTGCGGGGTCCGGTAGACCTAGTGACCGCCGATCCAAGTGGTGCCGGTGAATTCGTGACCCTTTCAGTGATGGGGCAATCCGTGCGGGTTGATCGCCAGACGGTGGTTCGCGGCACAACTTACGCCACACTGCTTGGCGAACCCTCTATCACAGATCATGTCCGTGTCAGCGCCTGGCGTCAGGCCGATGGCTCCTATCGGGCCGGCTACATCGCGGTCATCAATCCGGATCTGACTAGTATCGAGTTGGAAGGCACATTGTCAGCGGTGGATATATCCCAGAATCAATTCACGATTGGCACGATCACCGTTGAATATGATGAGAACAGCGTCAGTTTCGGATCAGACCTGACCGAGGCGAACCTGATCAACGGCGCTGTCCTGGAGGTAGAGGGAACCCTGTCAGGAAGCGTGTTGACTGCCGCTACCATTGACCGGGACGACGCCCGACGCTTCAGTCGCAGCAGTGCTGACGATATCGAGTTCACCGCGATAATTGATGCGCCCTATACCGCTTCCGGTATCAGCTCACGCCCGGGAGAGTTTACGATGGGAGGTCTGACCGTTCGGGTGACAGATGCAACCGAACTGGATGACAGCATTACTCTCGACGAGCTTACCGAAGGGCTCCTGATACAGGTGGAAGGGCAGTTCGTCTCGGATACGGTTGTTGAAGCGGAGGAAATTGAACTCCGGGACGGCAATGCGAAAGTGAAGGGAGTAGTTTCTTCCTCTGCTGACAACTCTTTCCTAGTCGGCGGTGTTGAAGTTCGGATTTCGTCGACGACTGCCTTCACTGTCGAAGACGGCTCTGGTATCTCATTCCAGACCCTCCCCATTGGTTCGACCACAGTGGAGGTCGAGGGCATTGAGAAAGAGCAGGGTGCAGATGTATTTATCGAAGCTTTGAAGGTGGAGGTTGATGACGAAATTGCAGATTTCGATGATCGAGATCTTTACGAGCTTGAAGGAAAGCTTACGAGCATCACTCCGAGCACCATCACGGTTCTCGGTGTATCGATCGATGCCGGACCAGCGGTTTACGACAGTAATACTCAAAGTGAAATTATTGATCGTTTTGATGATGGCGAGCTTTTGATTCTCGAAGTTGAATATTCGAGGAACGGGAACAACTTCATCGCCGACGAAATCGATCTGGAAGAAAGCGATGACGATTAACTACAAAACCCGTACATAAATGCGGCCCACTCCGGCCCGGGTTTTGCTATACATACGGACACGCCAGGCAGGGACGCTGTTGCCGACTGTGCAGGATGCATGAAGCACACATGCTAGCGGAGTCCGTATGTCACTCAGTTTTATCCGGCGGCTGATCTCTAGCCGCCTTCTCCGACCGGTTTTTGTTGTTCTGGTCGTTGCCGGTCTGGTTCAGGTCCTGGTCAGCCAGTGGCTGATTTCCAGCCAGGTAGAGCGCCTGGTAGACACCGCAGGGTCCGCCCTTGAGGCCAGCAGCCAGCAGGTCAGTGCCTCCTTCGGGGATACCCGTGAGGATGTCCGATCCCGCCTGGAGACCATGCGGCAGAAGACCACCGAGGAACTCTCCGCCGAACTCACCCGCCAGCAGACGGCGCAGCAGGAACGCGTTGCCGGCAACGTTCGCACTGCTGTCATGGCGGAAGCCCAGGGTCTGGCTGATGTCCTCGCCGCTGTTGCGGCCCCGCTGATCTGGGATCGGGATGTCCCGCGCCTCACCGATCTTGTCGAACTGGCCGACGCCCGTGAATCGGTTCTGTTTGCCGTGTATTACGACCAGTACGGTGAACGCCTGACCCGTTATGTGGACCGCACCGATGACCGGGTGCGCACCTTAATGGAGCAGGGGGAAGGTCGTGGTGCGGCAAATCGGGTCCTGGATGCGGCAAGTCGCGACCCCAACGTGGTCATCATTACGGCCGATATCGCTCCCCAGGGTTCCGCCATTGGTCAGCTGAAGCTGGGACTGTCGCTCGAAGGCATCAATCAGGACCTGGCGGCTCTGGAGCAGGAATTCAGCACTACCATCACCGGCAGCATCGACGCGCTGCATGACACCCTGGAAGCAGAAACCGAACAGGTTAACCGGCGCCTTCAGCAGCAGTTGGCGAGTATGGACGCTGACACTCGCTCCAGAATCCAGAACACTGTGGAGGCGTTGAATACCGAAGCCTCGAGCCTCTCCGCCAATTTGAGCATGTTGGCAATCGGTTCCGTGGTGGTTCTGATCCTGCTGGTGGCCCTGGTGCTCGGCGGAGGCTTGCTGCCCAGAGTTTTCCGTTTGAGCTCGGCGATCTGGGGTATCGCCGATGGCGAGGCCGATCTTACCCGCCGGGTGTCCATGAAAGGCAAGGATGAGCTTACTGAGATGGCCGAGGGCGTGAACCGTTTCATTGCCCGTATCCAGGAGCTGGTCTCCGACGTGAAAGAGTCTGCCGAATCGGCCGCCGGCCAGGCCCAGGCTCAGGGTGACATCAGCCGCACTGCGGTGGCGGCCGTGAACCGTCAGGAACAGGAAGTGGCGGAGGTGTCCGGCACCATGGAAGCCATGTCCCGCAGCATCTCTGAGGTGGCTGAGAACATACAGGACATCGCCGGATCGGTGAGTAATGTCAGTTCCGAGAGCGAGGCCACCGCCGGTATTTCCCGGGATGTGCGAAACCGGCTGGATCAGGTGGTCCGTAACGTTGAGCAGGCAGTAGATGCGGTTAATCAGCTGGACCACCAGAGCAAGGAAATCGGTTCGGTGCTGTCGGTGATCGGTGCCATCGCAGAGCAAACCAACCTGCTGGCTCTCAACGCCGCTATTGAGGCGGCCCGCGCAGGAGAATCCGGCCGGGGCTTCGCCGTGGTGGCCGATGAGGTCCGCACCCTGGCAAGCCGGACCCAGGAGTCCACCACGGAGATCCAGTCCATCATTGAGCGTTTGCAGAAGGGCAGCCAACAGGCGGTCAGCGCTATCGGTGAAGTGTCAGGCCAGGTTGCAGAGTCGTCGTCGGAATTCCGTCGGGCTGACGAGCATTTCGACCGGATCAACCAGCTGCTCAGCAGCCTTCAGGATCGGGCCATGGCTATTTCATCCGTGGCGGAAGAGCAGGGCCGGCATGCCATTGAAGTCAGTGTGAGCGTGAGCGATATTGCAGGCTCATCCCGCCAGACGGTAGAAGCCATTGAGCGCTCCGACGAGGCCAGCGGCCAGATTGCCCGGACACTGACCTCGTTGAAGGATAAAGCCTCACAGTTCCAGGTTTAGGAACCTGTCGATAACAGGCGCTCCCGGGCGTTTCTGTACTCCTCGGTCAGACGGCTCACCAGTTCCGAGACGGACAGCACGTCGTGGATCTGGCTGACCCCCTGGCCGGCGGACCACACGGTTTTCCAGGCCTTTGCTTCATCATCAATAGGCTTCAGTTTTTCGCCGTAGTTGATCTCGCCGGCCTGGTTCAGTTCGTCCATGGGGAAGCCGGCCGCTTCCAGGCTCTGGCGCATAAAACTGGCGGGCACACCGGATACTGCCGGCGTATGAATAATGTCGCCTGAAACCGCTTCAATGATCATGTTCCGGTAGGCCTCGTCGGCCTGGGACTCGAACGTGTTTATAAAACGGGTACCCAGGTAGGCCAGGTCCGCACCGAGGGCCTGGGCCGCCAGCAGATCCTCACCATGGGATAGCCCCCCGGCCAGCAAAATCGTGCCGTCAAAGACTTCCCGGATTTCATGCACCAGAACGAACGGGTTGATGGTGCCCGCATGGCCACCGGCACCCGCTGCCACGGCAATAATGCCGTCCACACCGGCTTCGGCCGCCTTGCGGGCATGCTTCTGGTTGGTCACGTCATGGAACACCACCCCGCCGTAGCTGTGCACCGCCTCCACCACCTGGCTGGCGGCGCCCAGGGAGGTGATGATCATGGGCACCTTATGTTTAACACACAGTTCCAGGTCTGCCTGCCAGCGCGGATTGGTCCGGTGCACGATCAGGTTCACGGCGTAGGGCGCCGTTTTTGCTTCCGGATTGGCGCTTCGGTAAGCGGCCAGCTCTTCGTTCATCTGGATGAGCCACTCCTCAAAGCCCTCGCTGGTGCGTTGGTTCAAAGCCGGGAAACTGCCAACGATGCCCTGCTTGCAGCAGGCGAGCGCCAGTTCGGGCCCAGAGATCAGAAACATGGGTGCGGCCACCAGGGGCAGTGAGAGAGAGTCTGTCAGGGAAGCGGGCAATGGCATGAGGATTCCTTAATTTTTGTTGGAACTTTTGTAGAATATAAAGGATCTTAGCGTGCCACGCTCGATCTGAAAACGGTCGCGAGCTAATTAATTCCGGAAACCATAAACACAATAAGGAGTCCCTCCATGGGTGAAGCAAAACGTCGCAAGGAAACCGGTGCGCCGCCGCCCCAAAAAGGAAAATCAAACAAGCTTTTGTATGCGGGTATCGGACTGCTTGCGCTTGCGGCAGTGCTTCTTGGCGTATTTTTCCTGACCGCTCCACCAAAACCAACGTCTGACGGGCTGCCTGTGGCCGCTCCGAATGCCGAGGACTTCCCCGCCCAGTTGGACCAGTTCGGTGTCTCCGTGGGTCCCGACGACGCACCGGTCGTGGTGCGTGAGTTTGCCGACTATCAATGCCCCGCCTGCGGCAACTTTGCCTCTGCCAGCAAGCAGTTGAAGGAAGAGTATGTGGCTGAGGGCAAGGTTCGCTTTGTCTACTTTGATCTGCCATTACAGCAGCATCAGAACGCCATGCCAGCCGCCCAGGCAGCACGCTGTGCCGGGGATCAGGACGCCTACTGGGCCATGCACGAACGCCTGTACGATTCCCAGACCGAGTGGAGCGGCTCGAACGATCCGGTTGCCACCTTTACCCGCTACGCCGGTGCTCTGGGCCTTGAAGAGCGGCGCTTCCGCCGGTGCATGACCACCGAGTTGCACCGGGAAGCTGTCGAGCAGAGCCGCCAAGTGGCCATGCAGCTTCGGGTAACCAGTACGCCGACGGTTCTGGTGGATAACATCCGCCTGACCCGTCCCGGCTGGGGCCAACTTTCCGCCGTCGTTGAGCGCGAACTGGCCAACGGGGCGGAGTGACCTGTTGAACCCCGGGTAACCCCGCACTTGATCGTGAGCCTGAGTTGGTTAAAATTTGCGCCCTCTCAGGCTCCCGCCTCAGATGAACCTCTAAACCATGCTCCGGATTTACGGTCCGGCCCGCAGGAGAACATGATGAGCAACAATGTTGTTGTCTGCGCACTGTACAAGTTCGCAGTCCTGAACGATTACAAATCCCTCCGCCAGCCGCTGCTGGATCTGATGCTTGATAAAGACGTGCATGGCACTTTGCTGCTGGCGCGCGAAGGCATCAACGGTACCATTGCCGGCAGCCGCGAAGGCATTGATGCCGTGAAAGCCTGGATCGCCAGCGACGAGCGGTTCGA
>CETV01271237.1_pt1 | contig 11737 bp, 12 predicted proteins | sample 531451 | NCBI WGS metagenome assembly CETV01 (sample SAMEA2623155, study PRJEB7988) | marine metagenome | isolation source: saline water (ENVO:00002010), including | reverse complement strand
CCCTTGGCTTTGAGGTCGTTGACCAGGGCGATGAGGTCGGCCAGGGAGCGGCCGAGGCGGTCCAAACGCCAGACCATGAGGGTGTCACCCCGCTGGAGCTTGTTTAAAGCCCGCTGGAGGCCCGGACGGGTGGCGGCGGTGCCAGACACCCCGGCATCCTCAAAAACCTCTGTAGCCCCCGCCAGACGCAGCGCATCGAGCTGCAAAGCGGTGGTCTGGTCATCGGTTGAGACGCGTGCATAGCCAAGGAGTGCCATGCGGGTATTTTGCAACAGACTTTTGCAACCGCCAAGCCGTTGATTTTGCTAGGCCGCGTTTTTGTCTCATAAAGGACCGTTTATGAAACCATACCCCTAACTTTGACAGTAGCTGGTTAGGCGCCATCCGCCACACTCCCAGTGCGCACGCGGGAGCGTGCTCTGCCTGTCAACGGACTTGGTATCCAGTGAGGAAACCGCTATGCAAGCCTTGAATCGTATAGTTTTCGTTTCGCTGCCACTTCTTATGGTGTTGACGAACGAGTCGGCAAACGCCAAGGCATATGTCAACGTTTCACCGGGAACGGCGCAATACAATCCCACAGCCGGGTTTCGCAGTTTATCAGCTCAAACTGAAATCGGGGCGGTTTCGATTGAATCGGGTTTGATCGATTATAATGGATTTCAATATAATGGATCAGCGGTTGCAAACAGCGATACTGGTCTGCTCGGTGTGTCGACACAAATGTCGACGAGCCAAGGTCGCTACCGGTTGCAAGGAAGTTCCGGTGCGGAAGCGACGATTGAAGGGTTAGCGACGATCGGCGGAGTGACGACTACTGGACCACAATATGTCTATATCGGTTTTTCGATGCATGGCAGCGGGGAAGCAAGTGGAGCAGGGAGCAACGAATTTAACGGGGATCTAAAAATCAGAGCTGTTCATGGTCAAGCAGGTCATGATGATTATCATAGCACTGATATTACAGCTTTCCTGGGTTTGACAAATCTTTATGCTCCAGCGTCTGCAGTTGTGGGTTACAACAGCGATTCGACAGGAGCGGCGCAATTTTACGATTCCTATAACCAGATTAATGTGGAGAGCTGGTCACCCGCCAATATGTCAGCAACTTTTCAGCTGCGTGTTTTGCTGGAGCCTGGCGATACGCTGTCATTCGAAACCACTTTAACGGCACGGTCCGCGCGGTGGTATCAGGACCAGCCAGGCGCTGCAAAGATCGACGCGCTGCATACTGGCGCAATCTCTGTCAGGCTTCCACAGGCTTATTCGTTTAATGGCGATGCCGGCTTTTTGTCGCAAGGGAACGTGACGACAGTACCAGAACCGGCTTCGCTTTTTCTCATGCTGGGCGGGTTGGGTACCCTTGTGGGTACTCGCAGTCTCCGCTTTAAGCGGCAGGCTTGATCCCCACCTTGTTTGTACTCCTAGCGGGTGAATTGCCGCGCAGGGGCAAGAGGGGCGGCAATGAGCCCCTGGCGGCCGCCAGGCCGCCTTTTTTCCTAGTCACGCGCCGCGCGTCAGCAGCCAATGCACAAAGCCCCCGGCGGCGGCGGACGAAGCAAGGGCAATGACGATCAGGCGCAGATCGCGGAACAACAGTGACAGGCAGCGCCAGCGGTCACTTTTGAACGAGCTGTAGGGGTCTTTGTCAGCGGCCATCGTGGCGGGCTCCAGTGCAAAGGGCAGGGCGGCGGCCGAAGCCAAAAAAGGCCTGCAGCCGCATTGAGCGCCATGTCAGCTTGCCACTGGCACGTCGCGCTCGTTGTTGATCCTGCCAAGGGTGGCGCCGGTTGGAGTCGCATCGTTTCGGATGGATTGATCGGCCCTGGCGGGCCGGCGCCCCGCTCGATGGCGGTGCGCTGGCCGCCCGGTGGGCGGCGTGACGTGCACGATGGCCCGTCACTGTCGGCCTGACGGCCGACCGCCGCTGAAGCTAGCTGGTCCCGCCTGAACGGCGGAACGCAGCCCGCTGCGGCGCCAGATGCCTGGGCCGGTGCCGGCATACGATGGTCTGCGGGTGCGGCGAAAGGGGCGGGCGCCACCTCTTGTGCGCAGAAACGAACGGGAGCAGCATCGATAGGGTTGGAGAGAAGTGCGCGCTTATGCAAACCTTCGGTTTGCGCGCTGTCGGCCTGCAGCCGATGGGGGGCCGAGCCCGCCCTCAAGGCGGTAAACCGCCTCTCACCCCCCGGAGCGCCGCCGGCGGTAGAGACTAGCAACGGCGCGCGAAGGTCTGGCCGTGGCAACGTATCGCCTGTCGGTTTCAACCGTGTCCCGTTCAACCGGGCGGAGCGCCGTTGCCGCTGCCGCTTACCGGTCGGCCACCCGTCTGACCAACGAACGCGATGGCCGCACCCATGACTATCGCGGGCGTGGCCGGGATGTTCTCGCGCGTGGCATCCTGGTCCCCGATCACGCGCCCGCATGGGCGGGTGACCGAGCCCAACTCTGGAACGCCGCCGAGGCTGCGGAAAACCGCAAGAACAGCGTCACCGCCCGCGAGCTGCAGCTCAGCCTGCCGCACGAGTTAACCCACGCCCAGCGCCTTGAGCTGGTCCGGGAATTTTGCGGCGGCCTGGTCGAACGGTATGGGGTGGCCGTCGATTTTGCGATTCACCGGCCCGATACCAAAGGCGACAACCGAAATCACCACGCCCATGTGCTGATGACCACCCGCCGCATGCAGGCGGACGGTTTGGGCCAGAAAACCCGCGAGCTGGACGACCGCAGCCGCCATGCCGATGGCAGCCAGCCGCGTGGCCCGCAGGAGGTCGAATATCTCCGGCGCACTTGGTGCGACATGGAAAACCACGCCCTTGAGAAACTCGGTTTGGCCGAGCGGGTGGACCATCGCAGCTATGAACGCCAGGGCATCGAGCGCGAGCCAGAACCCCGCCTCGGCCCCCACGCCCACGCCATGGAAGAACGCGGCGAACCGACTGTGAAAGCCCGCTGGCGGCGCGCCGTTCAATCCGGCGATGTGATCGAGGCCGAGCGCGCCGCCATTGCCTATCATGTGCGCCAGGTCGATACCCATGGCGACAAGACCATTCCCGAGCGCGGCCGCTCGCCCCGTCATCGGCAGTGGCCTTACCAGACCCCGCCGCACCGTCAGGCGGCCATCGATGCACCACGCGCCGCCTTCGGTCCCCTGGCGCGGCCAGACGCGCCCAACGCCCCAGCAGCCACCCCAGTCGATCCCGTGCGGGAGTTCGCCGAGCGGCCCCTGGCCAAGTCCTGGCGCGAGCACTATGACCGCGCCCGCCAGGCCGCCGCCGAGCTGGCGGAGCTGCAGGAATGGCAAACGCAGCGGCTGGCCAGGGCGCACGCCCCGCCCGCCAGCGGCGGCGCGCGGCGCACGGGGCTTTCCAGGGTGTTCGAACGGGTCAAGCAGCCCGCCAGCGAGCGCCAGTCGCACCAGCGGTATCAAGAGGCCCTGAAGGCGCTGGCCAAAGACCAGGCGGCGGAGCGCGCCGCTTTCGCGGAGCGCGAGCGGGCGCAGCGGCGCGCGCTGGGTCGCTCTCTGGCGCGCATGGGCCGCGACATGGCGCGGCAACCGGCGGAGCCGTCCGACCGGCTGGAGTTTTTTGAGGATGTTCCGGGCCGTACCCGAACTATCGGCACGCCTGGCCGCAACGGTGGGCCGGGTGACGATGAGCTACAGCATCGCTGGCCGAAGCTATAGCTGAAGAGGATTCACTTTCGCTCTAAAAAGTGATATGAAGAGTAAATTCAAAAGGAGAATTTAAATGGAAATCAAAGAGGACGGGGATTCCGTAATTTTACGAATGACTGCAAGTGAGTTTGCAAAAATTCGAAAATCTGTTGACTACATCCATACTTTTTACAAAAGCCTGGATGAGGTTTTGCTTGAGATGACAGAGGAGGAGGCTGGAAAGCTAAGTGATGATTTGTATTCAATTTTTAAGTAACATCACACCTTTATGGATGATGAATCGCTGAGGCTGCAGATAAAAAAGGCTGCAGGTCATGGTATGGAAAAGCGTGCAAAGGAGACGCTTGTAAAAGACGCAGGCATACTGACGGTTGAGGATGCCGAGAAGCGTATAGAAATGGTCGCCTTCTCTGAGGGTACAGCCTCTTTTAAGGGTGCCGATAGTAGAACTTTCCTTGGAAATAAGGATTCATCTACTATCGCCATTCTTGGTGAGAAAAGCTCTGGGACTTTTTTTATAGTGGAGCCTGAAAAGTTCGACCAAAAGTTTAATAACAAAAAGATTGAGGAGCTACTTAAATTTCGTAGCATTGGTCTCGATGAAAGTAGTCTTGAATTCAAAGGGCAAGGCGGAATAAATGCCTTGTACCCTAATCTATCGAAGGGGCCAGCCCCTGAGTTAGTTACGCCTATTAAACCAAATCAGGGCGGTCTTCAGTTCTTCGAAGACCAGCCGAAGGAAAAGCCGCCGATACCTTCGGCATCAAGCCCTCGGCAGGCGGGTGGATTGCAGTTCTATGAGGATCTGCATCCAGAGCCGCCTGAACCGAAGCACAAGATTTAAGGTTGCGTCTTGGTCTGCAAGTTGACGCCTAAGCCGCGCAGGCTGTCGCTTTCAAACCAGTTGACCCGCCGTGCACTGATGGGGTTTGAGTTCTCGATAAATAGCAGTTGTTTGCCCTTTCGCATCACCATCAGCTCATCCGGCAGCGCCAAGTGCCGCGCAATCACGTCCTCACTCACTGACTCGCTTTCAGAGCCCCCGCCCTGCCCGCCAAACGTGCGGGCGATGCTATTCGAAATCGAGAATTTCTCGACCGTGGTGACGCCGCAGAGCTTCGAGAAGTAATCTGCCGTTTTTACATCGCGGCTGCCAAAATACTGAATCACGCCCGAGTTGCCGATGAAAGTTTCCCAGCCCTGCCCATAAACGCGCTCAAGCTGGGATAAATCCTGCACGATGCCCCACAACTGCATGCCAAACCCAGCCATCAGGCCGTAGGCCTGTTCGACCATCGCCAGGCGGCCCAAGGCGGGCATTTCATCGAGCAGGAACAGGATGGGCTTGGCGGGCTTGGTTTTGATGTTGCGCGCGTTGACGGTCAACGCCTGCTGGATGAGCAGGCGCAGCCACCGACCGAAGGTGTCCAGCCGGTCCGACGGTAGCACCAGGTAGACCGTGGTGGGCCGTTCCTTGAGCTGCTCGAACCGGAAATCCGACCTGGCCAGGCTCTGGCGGATGCGCGGGCTGTCCAGGAAGTGGGTGTGCGACTGCAGCCCGGCCATGACGCTGGCGCGCAGCTCGGGTGCCTTGCTGGCCGTCCGTGCCGCCGTGCTGCTCACGATCTGGTTGGCGTTCTCCCCCATCTGAACCAGGATTTGCTTGAACGGCTCCGCCCCCATCACGATGAGGTCGCGCACGCGCCCCAGCGTGCGACTGCCCGCCTCGCGCGCATCGAGCGCCACATAGAGCAGCAGGCCCATCAGCAGGGCTTTCGACTCCTCATCCCAGAAGGCGCTCTCACCGCCCCGCTGCACAACGATGGAGTCGGCCAGCATCATGGCGTTCTCGCTGATGTCGGGGTCATCGGCCTTGAGCCAGTCCAGCGGGTTGAAGCACGCGGCGGCCTGGCCCGTGATGCCCCACGGATCCACCACGTGGACCGCCTGCCCCAGGCCGGTAATGTTCTTCGCCTCATCGCCCTGCCCGCGCCGGGCGGCGGTAATCATGGCGTTTTCGCCCTTGGGGTCGATGACGACCACCGAGCCGGTATAGCTCAGCAGGTTGGGGATGATGGACGACACCCCTTTGCCGGAGCGCGTCGGGGCCACGGTGAGCATGTGGCGGTCGCCGCTGTACTGCAGCGGCAGGCTCCCCTGCTCTCCCCCATCGAACACGCCGAGCCGCAAGCCGCTGTCACCGACCACGCTTTGCTCTCGCAGGTGCGCCGCGTTCGCCCACTCGGCCGAGCCGTAGAGCGTCGATTTCTTTCTTGTCGTCGCCCTGCTCTCGCTCAGGTACATGACGGCTGCAACAGCCGCGGCGATGAAGGCCACCACATGGCCAAAGGATGAACGGCTGATAACCGACACGATGATGACCAGGGCGATGACCCCGATGAACATCACGCGGCGGAAGGGCCTGGCCTTGGGGCTGAAGAACGCGCCGACCAGGGCGCCGAAGAGCGCCGACAGCAGCAACGTTCCCAGGTAGCTCCCCCAACTGGGCTGCGTCATGAAATCCATTGAACCTCCAGCTTGTTGAAAGCCGCTCGATGAGCGGGCGGTTAGGCTTCCGCAGCAGGAGGTCAACGCGCGCAGGCAAACGGCCATCCGCTCAAGCGGCAGCGCGCACCCCTCCCCCACGACTTTTTTGCGAGAGGGAGCATGGGGCATTCGACGCGCGGCAGCACGTCGATGTGAAAAAAAGCAGGCCGGAGGCAGCGAGACGCTGCCCCCGGCCTTGTGGTTTGCACCACCTTGGCGGTCATCGCATCCCTGCTGTACCGCCCTTTGAAGCTATCAAAACGGGCCAGGATGGCAAGCGGTGCAATCGCAGCCCCTGCCCCTGCCCCCGACGTGCTCCGCGTCAAGGCCAAGCCCTGCGGGTGCGCTGCGCGCAGCCTTGACCCGTCCGCGCGCCGGGTGCAAATGCGCCTCCATGGCGGTAAGGCTCAAAGGGCCGCAAGCGGCCACGCCTTACCCCCACCCGGCTGACCGGGCCAGGAAGATCAGCGCACCTTGTCCTTGGGCGGATTCGGGTCGTTGCCGTAGCTGTCGCTATCGCGGATGGTGCCGTCCTTGCGGTGAATCACCAGCTCGACCTGTTCGCGCCGGGCTTGGCCGCGCCCCTGCTCGATGGCTTCCCGCTGGGTGTCATGCACCCGGCCAGCGCGTGAAGCGCCTTCGGTTTGGGTCGCCCAGCCGTCTTTGTGCGGCACAACGTGAACGTCTTTCTTGGTCATCACAGGCCTTTCAAGCTGCAAATACGTACAGCCTGTTCAAGCATACAGCAAAGAGGGCTTTTCGGGTACCGCTTGACGGCCAGGCCGACGCAGCGCTACCCCTGAGAAATGCCCCGCAGCCTGCCCAACGCCCTGCACGTCAGATTCAACCGGCTGGGGGTCATCCCCCTCCAGCTGAGGCGTGAAGCCTTGCCGCCGAGGAAACGCCGCGCCCGGCGGCCCCGCCGCAAGTTCCTCAAGCAGCCGATTTAGTTTGACGCCATAGCGTCATGGCGTCATGACGTGTTGAAATCATGGCTTCACAGCGCCATGGCGGCAAGCTAGAGTGCGCGCCACCATGAAGACCCTAGCCTTTCTCAGTCAAAAGGGCGGCAGCGGAAAAACGACCCTTGCTGTTCACACCGCCGTGGCCGCCCACGAGGACGGTGAACGTGTGGTCATCGTTGACACCGACATCCAACGCAGCGCGACCACTTGGAGCGAGGCGCGGGAGGCAGAGGTTCCGGCTGTTGCTCCTGTTGCCGCTTCTGAACTGGATGGCGTCATGAAGGCAGCACGTCATGACGCCATGACGCTATGCATCATCGATACCGCCCCGCATGCCGCGCCAGATGCCGCGCGCGTCGCCCGTGTGGCTGACCTGGTGGTCCTGCCGTGCCGCCCGACCGCGTTTGACCTCGCGGCCGCTGGCAGCGCCGTAGAAATCGTCAAAGCGGCCAAGGCGCGTGCCGTCTTTGTGCTGTCCGCCTGTCCGTTCCGCTCGCCTGAAATTGCGGAGACACGGGCGGTGCTGGCGAACTATGGGATTCCAGTGGCCCCGGTCGAGATAACGGATCGCCGCGCATTTGCACGCGCCGTGGCGACCGGTCGCGCCGTCACCGAATTTGAAGATCACGGCAAAGCCGCCGAGGAAATTCGTGCCCTGTGGAAATGGTTGAAGGAGCAAATGCAATGAGCAAGCAAACCGGACTAGCCGCGTTCACCAACCGCAAGGCCGCCACCGTGGCCCCGCCTGTAACCATCGTTGCCGACGTCGACACCACTGAACCGGCAGCCCGCAAGCGCGGGAAGGGGGAGGTTGTTGCCCTCACCGTGCGTCTGTCGCGCGCCGAGTGGGAGAGGGTGCATCAGCTTGCCGTGGCCGAAGGAACCAGCATTCAACAGCTTGCCCTCAAGGGCCTCTCCAAGGTGTTTGCAGAGAAGGGGCTTCCCGGAATTGCGTAACGACGCCATCACTTCACGACGCCATGACGCCATGACGCAACTACAAACAACGACCGCGACGACGTCGACCACAGCCCTGCGCCGCAACCGTGTGCCAAGCTGGCGCACCTCGCTGCTGGAGCAGCAGGCCGACATGTGGGAAAGGGTCCGCGAACATGGGGACCAGATCCGCACCCGCCTAAGCCCCAGCGCCACCTACGTGTTGGCCGACGCCGTGCAGTGGCTGGCTGAGCTGCCCCCGAACTCCATTCATGCCGTAGTGACAGACCCGCCCTATGGTGTCACCGAGTACGAGGACAAGAACCACGATAAGCTGAAGCAGGGCAGGGGAGGGGTGTGGCGGATCCCGCCTTCGTTCGACGGGGCCAAACGTCGCCCGCTCCCACGCTTCACAGTCCTGACTCAAGACGAAATCACTGCCCTGCAAAGCTTTTTCGGGGCTCTGGCCTATGGCCTACAGCGCGCCTTGGTGCCAGGCGGGCATATCTTCATCGCCTCGAACCCGCTGCTCTCGACCCTCACTTTTCACGCCTTCCAGCGTGCCGGACTCGAGAAGCGGGGTGAACTCATCCGGCTCGTTCAGACCTTCCGGGGGGGTGACCGCCCGAAGGGTGCGGAGAAGGAATTCAGCGACGTCTCGATGATGGCCCGCTCCTGCTGGGAGCCATGGGGCATCTTCCGCAAGCCGTTCACCGGCACGGCCGCCGAGAACCTGCGCCGATGGGGTGTCGGAGGCCTGCGTCGCATTTCCGAGGACGAGCCCTTCAAGGACGTCATCACCTGTTCGCCCACGCGCGGCCTTGAGCGCGAGATTGCCCCCCACCCGTCGTTGAAGCCGCAGCGTTTCATGCGTCAGGTTGTCCGGGCCTCCCTGCCGTTGGGCATTGGCATCGTTTACGACCCCTTCGCGGGCAGCGGCTCGACGTTGGCCGCTGCCGAAGCGAACGGCTATCACGCCATCGGCACCGACCGCGACCCTCAGTATTACGCTCTAGGATGCAAAGCCTTTTCACCACTCGCGACCCTTGCTATTACTGAGCGATGACGCCAGACGAGCTATTCCACGATTTCGAGACAGGGTTTGCAGGCCGGAAGTTCTCCGCAGGTCTGCTTATGGCCTTTGTGGACTTCTTCAAGCGGGTTGATGCCCCGAAGCTAGGGGCGACCGACTTCGCCGGGGTGTTGGAGGCCTTTCCGCGCCAGTTGAAGACGAGCGCGGGCAAGCGCGCCAATACGCTCATCGTGGCCATGCCCGCCGGGAGCACGGTGAGCCTGCGGCCGTTCTACAACGAGGCGGAACGCTTCTTCAGGGCCGAACACAAGCGGTTTGACTATCCGAGCTGCGCGCCTCACGCCACTCAGGCATGGGCCGATTACATGCCATGGCTGAACGCGCTGGCCACCTTTGACCTGGCGCAGCTCGATGCGCTGCGGGAGCGGGTTGCCACCTTCGTGCTGGACACGCTGAAGAGCCAGGCCTTTGACCCGTCGTCGGTGCGCCACGAGCCGCCGATTTTTCAGCTGTTGCTGGACGGTTTTGACATGACCGCCCGCAAGGGCGAGGCGTCAGGGGCGTCTTTTCAGGGCATGGTGTTCGGTTTCCTGCGCGCCGATAACCCGCACCTGCAAATCGAAATTGACAAGGTACGCACTGGCTCCAAACGCCTGCAACGTATCGCCGATATTGACGGTTGGGAGGGTGCGCGGCTGGCCATCTCCGCCGAGGTCAAACAGTTTGAGCTGGCTTCGGAAGATGTGCCAGACCTCCAAAGTTTCGCCAACGAAATCGGGCGTCGCGGCGCGCTGGGAGTGATCGCTGCCCTCTCCTTCAAGGAAGGGGTAAGGGACCAGCTCGAAGACCTTGGCCTCAAGCCGCTCGATACCGATGATCTGCTGCGTATCGTTAGTTTATGGGATCCGCTGAAACAGCGAACCGCTGCCGCCTCGTTTATCTACTACGCCCGGCATGTCGAAAAAAGTTCTTCGCTGTCTGAACGCATAGATGCTTTTATATTGGAGGCAACCAAGCTAAAAGAAGGCGAACCATGAGCGTTACCGCAGCACAGCTGAAAATCATCGATGCTGCGGCGAGCATCATGAATGATGCGCCTAGCGATGAGGACCGCGCGTATATGGCGAGGCAGCTTGTGCAGGCAACCTTGCCGCATAGCAACCCCGGTAGCGTTGAGGTTTGGACACGTCGCAACGGTAATCTTACCCTTCTTATTCAGCCTGGCTATAACATCAAGGCTGGTAAGTCGTTTGGATATCCGTATGGAACCGTGCCACGCCTCCTACTTTTTTGGATGACGGCCGAGGCGGTCAAAAACAAATCGCGGCGCATTGAGTTGGGGCGCAGCCTTACTGACTTCATGCTGCAGCTTGGCATGAACCCAAACAACGGCGGGGCAGGGGCCAAGCGCTCAGATGCCCGGCGGCTGCGTGATCAGGCTGAGCGCCTGTTCCGCGCGAAGCTTAGCTTTCAGGTGGACGAGGAACGAAATGGCGCGGAGGGCACGAGCTGGCTTGATATGGCCGTCGCGCCCAAAGGGCAAATGTGGTGGAGCCACAAGGAGCCCGACCAAACGACCCTTTGGGGAAGCTGGGTTGAGCTGGGTGAAGAGTTCTACAACGCCATTACGGCCGCGCCGGTCCCTGTGAACATGCGCGCCCTGCGCGCGTTGAAAAAAAGCCCTCTCGCGCTGGACCTCTATGCTTGGTTGACCTACGAGTCCTATCGGACCAGCAAGAAGGGGCGCGCACGCTTTGTGAGCTGGGGCAACCTGATGATGCAGCTTGGCACGGACTACACCAACGAAGCGGACTTCCGCCGCAAGGTCAAAGCATCATTGCGGAAGATTCAGACCGTCTACCCCGGCTTACAGCTGGGCAAGCGCATGGGTGGCGTTGAAGTCTTGCCAACCAGTCAAACGGCCATCCAACCAACACCGGCTGTCACTGCCTAAGCAACATTTCCAGAGGCCCAGCCTGTGGGCAAACCGTGTGGATAAGGCGACTTTTCAGTGATGAAACGGTCACCCCACTGGATTCTAGGAAGTTCAATGACTTAGCTGTTTGTCAGTGATGAAACGGTCACCCCCAGCGGTGATGAAACGGTCACCCTACCTATAGACTCATCCTTTAGCTATTCCTGTAGTGGGTCGACTTCGCCCGTGGACAACTGGCGTTGCCCACCGCCTCCGCTCCCCGACCACGAACAGCTGTTCTATGTTTTTGAAGGGGAAGAAGGCAGAGCCGCCAGGGCGCGCCAGAGGGTCGAACGCGACACGCCGAGCGACCTGGCCACCTCCGGGGGGCTTTCGCCGCCGTCGATAAGCCGGCGGGCATGGGCCACCTGTTTGACGGTCAGCGACCGTTTCCGGCCCAGCTTGACGCCGCGCTGCCTGGCGGCCGCCAGCCCGGCGCGGGTGCGCTCGATGATGAGCGACCGCTCGAACTGCGCCATGGCGCCGAACAGATGAAACACCAGCTCGCCCCCGGCGGTGTTGGTGTCGATGGCCTCGGTCAGGGAACGGAAGCCGCAGCCCTTGGCTTTGAGGTCGTTGACCAGGGCGATGAGGTCGGCCAGGGA
>CETV01138357.1_pt1 | contig 11760 bp, 5 predicted proteins | sample 531451 | NCBI WGS metagenome assembly CETV01 (sample SAMEA2623155, study PRJEB7988) | marine metagenome | isolation source: saline water (ENVO:00002010), including | reverse complement strand
TTAGCAATATCTTCCCGCTTCGCTTTTTTTTCCTGTTTCTGGTTTTCATCACTACTTAATGGCGTCGGCTGATATTGCAGTGCGTGTTCTAAAACCTGGTCGATCCAGCGCACCGGAACTATTTTCAAATCGGTTTTTATATTGTCTGGAATCTCAATTAAGTCTCTTTCATTATCGGCCGGAATGATTACAGTTTTAATGTTTCCGCGATGGGCCGCCAGCAGTTTTTCCTTCAGTCCACCAATTTTTAACACCTGTCCACGCAATGTAATTTCTCCGGTCATCGCCACATCGGACTTCACTGGAATTGCAGTTAGTGCCGAAACCAATGCTGTACACATACCGACACCTGCACTGGGTCCATCTTTAGGCGTGGCTCCTTCCGGGACGTGAATATGTAAATCAAATTTTTCATGAAAGCTTGTTCGCAGGCCGAGGGGCTGGGCCCGACTCCGCACTACGGTGAAGGCTGCCTGTATCGACTCCTGCATCACATCACCCAAGGAGCCGGTCATGATCGTCTTGCCCTTACCGGTCACAGCAATCGCTTCGATGGTCAATAATTCGCCACCGACCTGGGTCCAGGCCAGACCATTAACCTGGCCAATAATATTTTCCTCTTCCGCCTTGCCGAAGTCGTATTTGCGAACGCCGGAATACTTTTCCAGCAGTTCCGAGGAGAGGGTCATGGGCTTTGGTTGCTTGGTGTCGGTGTTCTTCTTGACAACTTTCCGACAAATCTTGGCGATTTCCCTTTCCAGACCCCGAACCCCAGCCTCCCGGGTATAATAACGGATCATATCCCGTATCGGCCCGTCTTCGATCTTCAGTTCATCATCTGCCAGGCCACTATTTTCCTTCTGTTTTGGCACCAGATAACGGTCCGCGATATTCAGTTTCTCATCTTCTGTATAGCCTGGCAGGCGAATCACTTCCATTCGGTCCAACAAGGCATCCGGGATGTTCATACTATTGGAGGTGCAGACAAACATCACTTCCGAGAGGTCGTAGTCGATTTCAAGATAGTGATCGTTGAAACGATTGTTTTGTTCCGGATCTAACACTTCTAATAGGGCGGAAGCTGGGTCACCCCGGTTATCCATACCCATTTTATCAATTTCGTCTAACAGAAACAGTGGGTTTTTCACCCCTACCTTGGATAATTTTTGCAACAACTTACCCGGCAGTGACCCAATATAAGTGCGACGGTGGCCACGAATTTCCGCCTCATCTCTGACACCACCAAGCGCCATACGCACAAATTTGCGATTGGTAGCTCGGGCAATCGATTCACCCAGGGATGTCTTACCCACACCGGGAGGGCCGACGAGGCACAAGATCGGACCCTTGAGTTTCTTGACCCGCTTCTGCACCGCCAGATATTCCAGGATTCGCTCTTTTACTTCTTTTAAGCCATAGTGGTCAGCCTCAAGAATTTCTTCCGCCTTGGCCAGATCCAGCCTGACCTTGCTGCGTTTCTTCCAGGGAACACCAGTTAACCAATCGAGATAGGTTCTTACCACCGATGCTTCCGAGGACATGGGCGACATCAGTTTGAGTTTATTTAATTCAGATAAAGCTTTCGCTTTCGCATCCTTCGGCATACCGGCGGCATCGATGCGCTGCTTTAATTCCTCTGCTTCGTTGGGCACATCTTCCAGTTCACCCATTTCCTTCTGAATGGCCTTCATTTGTTCGTTCAAATAGTACTCGCGCTGGCTTTTTTCCATCTGTTTTTTTACCCGCCCGCGGATGCGTTTCTCGACCTGAAACAAATCGATCTCGGATTCGATAAGCGCCATAAGATGTTCTATTCGCGTCTTCAATCCCGCTAATTCCAGCAGATTTTGTTTCTCTTGCAGTTGCAAGGCCATGTGCGAGGCGATGGTATCCACCAGGCGCCCAGGCGAGTCGATGCTGGCGATAGAGGTCATCACCTCCGGTGGGATTTTTTTACTTAACTGCACGTATTGGTCGAACTGGGACAACAGGGATCTTATTAACACAGCCGATTCCTTGTCCGGAATCGCTTCGGGTGTTAACGAGGTAGTTTCAGCCTTGAAGTAATCCTCATCGAAGGAGATATTCCTGATGCTGGCGCGATCCAAGCCTTCGACCAGCACCTTCACAGTACCATCGGGCAGTCTGATTAATTGCAAGATGGTAGATATTGTCCCGATCTTGAACAGATCGCGAAGCCCGGGTTCATCTTCCGATGCGCTTTTTTGCGCCACCAGCAAGACCTGTTTGTCGCTAGCCATGGCAATCTCCAGCGCCTTGATAGACTTCGGTCGACCGACAAACAGAGGTTGCACAATTTGAGGGTAAACCACCACGTCCCGAAGTGGCAGGAGGGGCAGTGTGGTCTTAATGCTAAGATCCGTAGACACGCTCATAGACTACTCTTGGAAATTAATGACGCTCTTTGTAAATGTCGCTACTTACTGAGAAGCTGAGGAGCCTCTGAACAAGCATTCATTGTTTCTCAAGTCAAAGATGGAGCCAGGGACTTGGAATATCAAGGTCCGGGAACAGAATTATTCGTCGGCGGCCGACTTGCTCTGTTGCTCGATATTTTCGTACATGAGCAGGGGCTCGGAATCACCCTCTATCACGGCGGCGTCGATTATGACCTTGCTCACATTCTGCAGGGACGGAATTTTGTACATGGTATCCAGCAGCACTACTTCCATGATTGAGCGCAAACCCCTGGCCCCGGTTTTTCGTTCCTGTGCCTTGCGGGCGATAGCAGTCAGGGCGTCCTCCCTGAATTGAATATCCACACCTTCCATCTCGAAAAGCTTGATATATTGTTTGGTAAGGGAATTTTTCGGCTCCCGAATGATGCGAATCAGCGCATCCAGGTCTAATTCATCCAGGGTAGCTATCATCGGTAGACGACCCACAAACTCCGGAATCAATCCGTACTTGACCAGATCTTCCGGCTCCACGCCGCGCAGAGTTTCGCCGACCTGTTCCTCCGATTCCTTGCCCCGAACCTCTGCGGTAAACCCGATTCCGCTCTTGTCGGAACGGTCTCGAATAATTTTCTCCAGGCCAGCAAAAGCACCACCGCAAATAAACAATATATCCGAGGTGTCGACCTGCAGGAATTCTTGCTGGGGATGTTTACGCCCACCCTGTGGTGGCACCGACGCCACCGTACCTTCGATTAATTTGAGTAAAGCCTGTTGTACCCCCTCGCCGGAAACATCTCTGGTGATAGACGGGTTATCAGATTTGCGAGAAATCTTGTCAATCTCATCGATGTAGACGATACCGATCTGTGCTTTTTCGACGTCGTAATCACACTTCTGCAGCAACTTCTGAATGATATTTTCCACATCTTCACCGACATAGCCTGCTTCGGTAAGCGTGGTTGCATCTGCAATAGTAAAAGGGACGTCCAGCAGTCGTGCCAGTGTCTCAGCCAGCAGGGTCTTGCCGGTACCGGTTGGCCCCACCATGAGAATATTGCTCTTGCTGAGTTCAACCTCTGCGCTGGCCTTATCGTAATTCAATCGCTTGTAGTGATTATAGACGGCGACGGAGAGTACTTTCTTGGCGCTTTCCTGGCCTATTACGTACTCATCGAGGGTGCTCTTGATCTCCGCGGGAATGGGTAATTTGCGGCTCCCTGGGTCGGTATCTTTTTCCTGTACTTCTTCGCGGATAATGTCATTGCAGAGATCTACACATTCATCGCAGACAAAAACCGATGGGCCGGCGATGAGTTTTTGCACCTCATGCTGACTCTTGCCGCAAAAAGAGCAATACAGCAGTTTGCCGGTATCATCCCCCTTGTTATAGCGATCATCTGACATATCTAGCCTTAGTTATAGCCTTATTCAATCAAAATTTAGTTTACTGATTATGCAGCAAAGCCAATCTTCATATCACTGCAGCGGTATAAAAACCGGTTCGCGCGCCGGCTTCTATCTCAATTTCAAGCTGGCCCCAAGCTACATCAGCGAATAGGCCCACGCGCCCAAAGTTGCAGGCAATACCTTTCAATTGCACGCCTGAGAACGTTGATTATAGCCGGATTCATTCTTTTTCCTTCCTTTTATTATCTACTCTTGCTTCAATTACTTTATCCACCAGACCATATTTCAGCGCTTGTGCCGCGCTCATGTAATTATCACGCTCGGTATCACGGGCTATTGTCGCCACTTCCTGACCGGTATGTTTCGAAAGTAAGACATTAAGTTTATCTCTCATCTTGATGATTTCATTAGCTTGTATTTCAATATCTGATGCCTGTCCCTGAGCCCCGCCGCTAGGTTGGTGGATCATCAAGCGGGAATGGGGCAGCGCATAACGCTTACCCTTGGCGCCACCCGCCAGCAACATCGCCCCCATACTCACGGCCTGACCGATACACATCGTGCTGACATGGGGTTGAATGAACTGCATGGTGTCATAAATAGACAAGCCGGCCGTCACCGAGCCACCCGGCGAATTTATATAGAGATGGATGTCCTTATCGGGGTTCTCCGACTCCAGAAATAGCAGCTGGGCCACGATCAGATTCGCCATATGATCTTCCACCTGACCGGTCATGAAGATGACACGATCTTTGAGCAGGCGGGAATAGATGTCGTAGGAGCGTTCCCCCCGTGCCGTCTGCTCCACCACCATGGGAACCAGGGCAGCACGGGTAACAACTTGCGTTTTTGGCATGAATTGGATTCTCTCTGCTTGGGTGACTCTTGCCTTCGCTGGCGGTGGTCACTTCTGTGTTAATAACGACCCAGGCTCACAAAACCTAAACTGCCAGTGTTGGTGCTGATTCGGAATCAGACCCGCCTGGCCGCTGCTCAGTCTCTGGAGTATTCGCCGCCGCCGCGGGACTCGGCTCGGGCTTGATTACTTCCTGGTAGCTCAACTTGGTCTCGCGGACATTGGCTGCTTCTATTATGTGGTCAAATACCTGATCTTCAATGACTGTGGACTCGACCGTGGCGAGTTGTTCCTTGTTACCATAATACCAATTGATTACCTCGTCGGGAGATTCATAGGTAGAAGCCAGTTCCTCGACTGCTTCTCGCACCCTGGCCGTATCCGCTGTCATTTGCCGCTGCTGCACCACTTCACCTAGGACCAGCCCCAACACTACCCGGCGCCTGGCCTGGTCTTCGAATAAGTCATCAGGCAACATGGCTGGGTCAATATTTTTGCCAGCGCCCATCTGTTGCAAAGTCTGCTCGCGTAGTTGCTGGATTTCTCCCCTAATCAATATCGCTGGCACCGAGACATCGACGGCATCTATCAATGCATCCGTTACCTTGTTCTTCAACTTGCTGCGGCTGGATACTTTCAGTTCGCGCCGCATATTACTGCTTACTTCTTCCCTGAATGCCTGTTTGCCACCTTCGTCGATACCGAAGCTCTTGAAAAATTCTTCATCTATCTCCGGTAAAACCTGGGTGCTGACTGAATTCAATGTGATTTCAAACTCCACCTGTTTGCCAGTTAATTCCGCATTGTGATATTCCCCGGGAAATTCCAGGGCCAGCACAAAAACCTCGCCGCTACTGTTGCCGACGATGCCGGTTTCAAAACCAGGAATCATGCGCTCCGATCCCAGCACCAGTTTGGTTCCGCTGCCCTTGCCGCCTTCGAATTCTTCACCCTCGAGGGTGCCAACATAGTCGATATTAACCAGATCTTCGATAGCCGCCGGGCGCTCAACTAGTTCCCAGGTCTGTCGTTGCTGGCGCAGGGTCTTAATCATTTCGTCTACATCAGCCTCTTCAACCTCGGCGCTGAGCTTTTCCACTTCCAACTTCGAAAAATCAGGCAAGGTAATCTCCGGATACACCTCGAATATCGCGGTGAACTCCAGATCTTCACCTTCGGTTATATTCGTGGCCTCAATTTTCGGTTGTCCAGCCGGCTTCAGACTTTCCTGACTAATCGCCTCATAGTAGGTTTGGCTCATAAACTCACCCACCACTTCCTGGCGCACACTTTTACCAAACTTTCCCTTGATTACCTTGAAGGGAACTTTGCCTTTCCTGAAGCCCTTCAAATTCATATTTTTCGCCGCTTCATGTAAACGGGTATTCACTGCCGTATCTACCTGTTCAGCAGGCACGGCAATGGTCATTTTCCTTTCTAAATATTCTGTAGTTTCTACTGAAACTCGCATCGTTGAACCTCTTTTGTTCCGGGGTAAAGCTAACTTCGACGTGATTTAACTGATCATCGCGTACCTACTCCGATACCAGCAAGTCGCGACAACTAGGTAAACGAATAAAGCCCGGCCTTCGATTGCTATAAATTTCAATAAGTTAGCGACTTTATGGCCGGGGAGCCCGGAAACAAGATTGTAGGGTTCCCTGGATCGCAAGGTGCGCGATTTTCCCATATCAAAATTGACTATTCAATCTTTGCTTGGAGGATGCGGCCGAGGATGAAAAACCACGCGCGAGACTTTGCTTTGAGGTAATCTGTGCTGCCTTAAGCAATCAACAATGCAGCAGCTAAGGCGGCATGGCAGATGATAGACCGATCCGAGATAGCAGCCGTTATTCTCGCCGGAGGCAAGGCCACTCGGCTGCAACAGGTGGACAAGGCCCTGCTGCCACTCGACGGCAAGGCACTAATCGAACATGTCGTGGCCCATGCCAGAACGGAGTCCGCCGAAATACTCATCAGCGTTAATCGTAACAGGGAGAAATATGAATACCTTGGCTTAGCCCTGATAGCTGACTATCGAGATCCTTTTGCCGGCCCATTAATCGGAATAGCCAGTGCTATGCGAGCACTGCAAGGTGGCAATCATGTTGCCGGGCTAAAATACCTGGCTTGCTTCGCCGCCGATGTGCCTTGCTTTCCCAGCAGGCTGGTTTCAAAACTAAGCTGCGCACTGAGCCACGCCAACGCCGAGGTCGCCTGGTCGATCTGCAACGATCAGCTGCAGCCTTTGTTTTCGCTGTGGGCGTTAAGCACCTTGCCGGAGATTGAAACGGCAATAGAAAATGGAATCTATGGCCCGAAACTTTTAATTCCGAAACTAAAGAATGTGCTGGTCAATTTTCCCGCTGACGACCCAGCCCAGTTCCTGAATATCAATACACAGGAATCATACGATCGTGCTAAATCATTAATCGAGTCTTGAGTAATGTTTTTTTATAAAATTAAAATTCACAAAATATTTTTTTGTTTCTTAGGAAACTTTTCTATCTCTTTGTTTCCAATCACATAAAAAGTCGCGCGTATTTTCAAAACAACTCGTATGCTGTTGTTATTAGAGAATATTATAAAAGCGGCTTCGAGCCATATTTAGGCTTGATAAAAATCACATGGCATATATTTTGCGTTCTTCTAATAACTGGCAACAGGGTTTAATCTCCGCTTACTCGCTAGCTTAGGGTTACCTGCTGACTTATTCTTGGTCAGAGCTAATTTTTTATTAGTAGTGACCTTAAGCTAGCGGAGACCAAACCCCTACGGCTGTTGATTTTACTAATACCACTCACGCGCCAGCAAGATTCCACTTCCACAACGAATACCCAGTCCCGCAGTGAGCGCATGTTTAGTGAAAAGAATCTGTGGTATTTCAAAGTTCGCGAGGGCGGAGAAGTTGGCCCATTCCGATATCGTTGCGAGGCTGAAAGCAACCTCGATCACTTCATGCAACGGCTCAATCAAAAACTGAAGTAAACCCCGCCCCCATTTATAACCCTTATCCAACCGCTCTTATAGGCCAGCGATCGATATCCTGCAGGGGAAATCCGCCAGGGGGGATCTCGATGTGGGCCTGGCAGAGGTGTTCGTTGTTGCCAAGGTTTCCCATGTTATAGACAAGCGTGAGTACGCTACGGCCACAGAATTCAATAGCTACAGCAACCACCCCTGCGACTAAAACCTGTAAAATGCGAATAAATTAGATAGCCGATGCCCTTGCGACCCCCACCAATAACCTCACTTTCCCGAATAGAGTAAGATTTATGCCTGCCTTTTGGTACATTTGCCAGGCTGCGGACCTTTGATTTACACTGAACTCCGGATTTCCAGATCCAGGCGCAGGGTAAGAACGGAAATAACGATGAAAAAGCATCTGTGGTGGGTAATCTCAATATCTGTGCTATGTAGCGGAACCCAATCCTTTGCTGCCGAGAATGAGTCTCCGAGTGTAGAGTTGAATAGACTGATTACGATGGGTCAATATGCGCAGGCCCTGGAGCTGAGCGAAGACAATCTGGAAGACTGGGAAGGAGATCCTGAATTCGATTTCCTGTATGGGTTGGCTGCGCTTGAAGCGGGCAACCCCAGTGAGGCGGTCTTCGCGCTGGAACGTGTCGCAGCAACATCGACCGAGGGCATATTAAGGGAACGCGCCCGCCTGGAATTGGCCAGAGCCTATTTTATTACCAACAACCTGAGTGCGGCGGAAAATCTTTTTAATCTCGTCCTGGCCAATAACCCGCCAGTGAATGTCCAGCAAAACATCGAAGCCTTTCTAATTCTTATCGAAGCCCGGCGCTCCTCGCAATCGTCTTCTTTCACCTGGACCCTCTCTTCTTTTCTCGGTTCAGACGACAACGTCAACAGTGCGACTAGCCTGGGTACAATCGTCACACCAATCTTCGGCAATATCGAACTCGACCCCAATGGTCAACAGATCGACGACATCTATTCCGTCAGTCAGGGACAAATGAATTACAAGTATGTTTTAACCAGGGATCGCTCCGTCGATTTCGGCCTCGGCCTGACTCATTTGAATAATTTTGATACCGACGCTTTCGACATTGATAGTTTGCGCGTCAGCACCACTTATAACTGGGGCGACAATATTAACCGGTTTTCCCATGGATTCGCTGCCTCCAAAGTGCTGTTAGACCGAAATGGATTTCAAGATTCCGTCGGGCTGAATTCTGCATGGCAGCACGCCAGCGGCAATGGCTGGTATCAATCAGCCGCCGCCTCCTACACCCAAATAAGGTATGACACCGGTGGCGGCCAGACCAGCAACGATTTGCGCGACGTCGATCAATTCCTGTTAACTGCCGGATTGACAAAAATCTCTGGCGCTTTTACTCATTCCCTCAATCTATATCGTGGCGATGAAGATGCGAGACATCCTAGTGGTGGCGAGCATAACGGTCGGGAATTCACCGGCCTAGCCTATAGCTTGCTGTACCAGTTAAACACACAACATACTCCCTATCTCCGAGTTTCCTTGCAGGAAGTCGATCACGATAGTGAGCATCCCGTGTTTTCAGATAATCCCCGCAATGATGATATCGAATCCGTAACGGCCGGCTGGTTTTATCAGTTCGATAGAAATTTATTGATAAGTGGCGAAATATCCTATACCAACGACACCAGCAATATTTCCTTGTTTGATCATCATAGATTCAAGTTTCAAGCAGGTTTTCGATATCGGTTCTGAACCAGCTCTGGGCACAATTCATCGACTAAATATGGCACATGCAATCCAAAATATTTATTGACAGCCTCTGCTGTAACTTCTTGCTGTTATGTATTGTCAGCTATTCGCAGGCAAATTTCGCCGCCGAAGAAGTCATAGCCGGGCGCGTTGTCGCAGTCAGCGGAACAGTGCGCGCCGTCGATGGCGGCGGCGACGCCAGACAATTGAGCCGTCGGTCTGAAATTTATATTGGCGATACAATCGAAACTCAGCCTGCATCGTTCGCCCAGATTCGCATGACTGACTCAGCGATCATCTCCCTGAAGGAATCCACTCGTTTTGAAATCGTTGCCTATAGTTACGAAGATAACGTCCAGAGCGATATCTCTACCATGCGCCTCATCGAAGGTGGCTTCCGCACCATTACCGGCAGCATAGGCCGGCAGAATCGCAATGCCTATAATGTTGAAACAGCATTCGCCACTATCGGCATCAGAGGTACTGACCACGAAGCCGTCATCGATATTGCCCTGTTTACCGGAGTTTATGACGGTGGTACGAGACTAGATAACAGTGGCGGCTCATTAGACCTTGGTCTCGGTGCAGACTTCGATTTTGGTGTCGCTGTCGATCCCAATATCGGACCCCAGGGCCTGTTGTTGATACCGGCCCAATTGGGCAACATTCCAGTGCTGAATGTGGAAGAACCGGAAGAAGATGCCGACGATAGCGTAGATGATAGCGCTGACGACAACGCCGATGACAACGCAGATAGTAACGCCGATGACAACGCAGATGGTGGAGTTGACGACATTGCAGATGCTGGTGCGGTGGCTGCTGGAGATGACGGTGGGGATGACGACGGCGGTGTACTGGCAGCGGATCTCGGTGCCGGTGCGGGAGCCGCTAACGATGGCGCCCCTGCCCTCAGCCTGGCAGATACGGAAAAAAGCCTGGGGGTCGATACATCTGGAGCTACTGCAGTCGCAGCGGAAACCAATGAAATTCAGGTTAACCCGAATGAAACCAGCGGTGACGGCCGTATAGATTGCGCAGTCAATTCCTCGCTCGCGGCTTGTAAACCTGAAGATGATGAGACAAAGCCTAAGCCCGAACCTGCACCAGCGCCAGAGCCTGAACCGGAACCGGAACCAGAACCAGAACCTCTCACACCGGTGCTGAACGATATCGAAATTAATCAACTTCAGCGAGTAGGATTTGTGATCACAGGCAGTGGTAGCAGCAGAGGGATCACCACGGGTTTGCTCGGCATTAGCAACGTCAATCTGCTTGCGGTTACGAGCACGGCCGATCCGCGCAACCAGTCTGGTGGTGAGCCGCTTTTTATTCTTAGCCGGGATGCTGCATCACTCCAAAATCTGCAGACCGGCGTAGCAGGGTTTTCGGTGGACTGGGCTATCTGGGACGGCTCGGCGGCGACTCCGGTAACGAAATTTACCGACCCCGATGACAACTCTGCACGGGACTTATTACCGGGCCCGATGGTAGTGGTCGCGGTTCTCCCAACTGCGCTCGGTAACTTAAGCGGTAACGCAACCTACAGCACCCATATAACCGATGACGATACAGCACCATTCATCGGCATCACCAGCCCCTCGATCACCAGCAGCATCAGCGGTGTGTGGGCGACGATTTCGGTGGATCTGGACACTGGCGTTTTATCTGCCGGCGCCCTGCGGGTTTGCCTGGGAGGCACGGACAGGTGCGCCAGTCAAAGCGGTGGCGACTGGGAAGAAGAATGGTTGGGCAGTTTCGGTGGTACCGTGGTTGACGGCGTGCTGATACCTACGGCGATAACCGGAACTCGCCTTTTTGGCGACTCCAGCACATCATCGATGAATGGCCTTGTTAGCGGTGTCTTCACCGGTAGCGAGGCGAATGCTATTGCCTTGGGCTTTCAATTGCAGGATAGCGCCGACACCGATAGCTCGATAACCGGTGCCTCCTTGTTGAAGCAGAGCACTGTCATCACAGCGGAGGAGAAGCTCGCCCTGGCAGCACAGGGGTTCTCTCTGTTGCCGGCGAATGACCCCTTCGTCAAAATTACCAGCACGCAACTGGCCAGCGCTACAGGCTTATTCCACCTCGATGTCAGCAGCGAAATCATTAACGACACCGATATCATTTTTTTCCAGGGCGCACAACAACTCGGAGGCGCCAATGACAGCACGATTTCCTCAATAAAAAGATTTTCTTTTGATATTAACTTCGATACTGGAAGCCTGAGCAATGGCGGCCTTGTGGTAACCACAGCTAGTGGCGCCATCTGGGACACGCAGTTTTCCGGATTCATTAATGGCAATTTGCTGGATATGACCGTCACTGGCGGCACCATCACCGGAATAGATAGCACAACT
>CETV01138666.1_pt1 | contig 11866 bp, 10 predicted proteins | sample 531451 | NCBI WGS metagenome assembly CETV01 (sample SAMEA2623155, study PRJEB7988) | marine metagenome | isolation source: saline water (ENVO:00002010), including | reverse complement strand
TGTAGTGGCAATTCCGAAGGGCTGACCTATACGGATCAAGCACTTACGGGCGTTGGTGTCGAACTCGGGAGGTCAAGGCCGAGAAGCGCAAAACCTTCATTGCACAGAAAGCCGCTGAGGCGGCGAAGTCGGAGCGCACGCTGCAGAAACTTCTGGACGCCTACGTGGCGCACCTGAAGATGCAGGGGCGACGAAGCCACGTCGATGCCGACCAGATCTTCAAGCGCCACATCACCGAGGCCTGGCCGGGCACTGCAGAGGCTCCGGCGGTCGATCTGACGCCCGATCAGGTGCTTGACATGCTGCGCAGGCTGATCGAGGCCGGCAAGGGACGCACCGCGAACAAGCTGCGGTCCTACCTGCGGGCGGCCTACCAGTGCGCGCTCGACGTGCGGACCACTGCCTCGATCCCGGTGGTCTTCAAGTCCTTCGAGGTGGTCTTCAACCCGGCAGCGCAGACTCGACGCTCTCCGCAATTCGATAGGGCAGACAAGCGACCGTTCTCCAAGGCCGAACTGCAGGCTTACTGGAAGCTGATCGCCGACAGGCCCGGTCCCGAGGCGGCGGCACTTCGGCTGCACCTGCTGACAGGTGGCCAGCGCATCGAGCAGTTCGTTCGCCTGAAGTGGGTAGACGTGAGCGACGACGCGTTGACGATCTTCGATGCCAAGGGACGACCAGGCCAAGGCCCTCGTGTTCACCAGATCCCACTGCTGAAGCTGGCCCGCGCCGACGTCGCACAGTTCAAGCGACAAGGCGAGTTCGCGATCTCAACGACCGCAGGCAAGAAGCCCATCAGCGTGCGGACGCTCGCGGGCTGGGCCCGTGAGGTTGTCGCCGACACGATCGACGGCTTCCAACTGAAGCGGATTCGATCCGGTGTCGAGACCCTGCTTGCGGCACATGGCGTTAGCCGAGACGTGCGAGGCCACTTGCAATCACACGGGCTAACCGGCATTCAAGCTAGACACTACGACGGCCATGACTACATGCCCGAGAAGCACTCGGCGCTTAAGATCTTGAGCCGCGAGGTTCGATCAGCAGCAATCTCGTAGGTTGGTATCCAAGACTGAGTTACCCAACATTCTTCGGAACAATATCTTGTTCGCCTCGTCTCACGGAGAAGCTGCTATCCCGCATATCGGCGTGTAGTTGGATAAACGGATAACTTTTCAATAGCTCGGCTGCCATTCGTTGTGCAACGCTTCGCAGTGTCGGATGAACGGTCTGCCCGGATCGAAGTTCGGCAACATATATCATCTCCGGAAGGTCATAGTGCAACTCGCAGAGCACATTCATTCCGAGGGGATAATAGTATTGCGCGTCAACTGTCGAAAGACCGTCTTCCAAAAGGCCTTGAATGCCTCGAACCTGCTCCTCGACAAACTTCTGAGACTCGAGCCTTAGGTCGCCTGGCAACTGCGACAAATACCACGAATTGAAACCATAGTTGCCAGACAGAAGGGGCATTCTGCAAATGCCGGGACGGTGCCGTTGAAGATCTCTGAATGAGCCAAAATCAAGCAGGAACCGACATTCAAAACTACCGTATCGAGCCAGTGCGCGGGGGACGACACTTCGACGCGGTCGACTGCTCAAGAGATCTCTAGCCGAAGCTGGCAGCTCTGAGTAAACGGTGGAGCTAACCTCAAAAGCCGACTCGTCTCGAATCCTTTCCTCATCGGAGTTGTAGGTTTCGGCAATTGAAACTCTTCTCAAATAATCCAACTCATCGTCCGATACCTGATGGCTGAAGCTGTTTGGATAGCGCTCAATCAGAATCTGGCGACACTTCGACCCAAGGTCACGCACCTCCTTGAGCGGGTGGAGCTCAAGTCGCAGTGTGTTCTCATGTGCCTGTCTCAAGTTTGTCGTCCAGGAAACTTGAGAAGTTACTCCCGCCGGAAGGAATCCGCGAAGAATATCGAAGGCACGCGCCTCGATTGCCTTTGCCCAAGTCTTATCGTTGGTACCGGGGACATTTGGAAATCGAGTTTTCAACGAATCAATGAGCTTTGAGCTACTTGCCGAGTAGAAGTCGATCCACCGGCGAAGAATCTCTTCCCCACGCGTGCTTCCGGCCGGATTATGAAGTCGCTGCTTGGAGAAGTCGATATACCTGGTCGAGCTTTCCTGGCCAGAGTAAAGTTGATTGTCTTGAACCGCTTTGCATGCTAGCAGCGAAATATCTTCGATGAAGAGCGTCGTAACACCACAGTCGCCAATAGATGCATGCCCATAACCAACATAGTAGCTCGACATAAACTTATCAGATCCGGTCTGATGCACCCGATCTACATGCTCAACAACGCTCTTCGAGGATCGGCTATAAAGTGCCTGAAGCATCGCGGAGGTTTCTGGAGGGAGATCATCGATAAGGTGAATATTCATAAAAGCTGATGTCAGTTCAGAGGTGTAGATTCCGGCAAGCCAGGTTACTTAGCGGATAAGAGCGGTCACTTCGCAATCGAAATGACATGCTGGTCAGAAAGCGCAAGCACAACATCATTCGCAACATGTGCAGGTGCAACTACAATGACGTTTTCGTTTTCCAACAGCTTTCGAGAGTGCTCTGGAACCTCGGCAGCTGAAACGTACACATATCGCGCAATCGGCCGCTCCAGAGCCTCTGCTGCGAACGCACGCTTCTCCAGAACTGCAGGAACAAAGTGCCCTAGAAGAGCCGCCTTCGTACTGAGCTTCACCTCTATGAAGATCACAGTATTCTGATAAGGCCCGGAGAACGGCGAAAACACGACATCCGGTCTCTGTTGACTAGAGAACGGTTGGGTTTCTGCCGTTATGTACTCAATGCTGACATTGCCAAAAGGTGTGAGTTCTAGCGTTAGCTGGGTCGTGTACTCTAATTCAGTTGACATGACTCCCCTCATCTACCATTCTTGGATCGCTTAAGTGGAAAAGTGCAATGTCCAGAAAGTGCTGGACCTCATTATACACGCTATCCGCATAATTCGCTTCAAGTGCACGCATCTCCATCAGAAGCGACATCGCAGTAAGTTGATCGATCAGACCCTCAGCGTGAACTCTGGGTAACGCAATTGCGACCTCACGTCGTATCCAGAAATGTTCATCTTTGGAGCAACTAAGTAGCAGTCGATACCGAAGCTCTGCATCGATAGAGTCTCGGGAGAAATCTGCCACAAACAGCACGAGTGCCCACCGCATTGTTTCATCGAGATCGCAGGAAATAGTTCGGAGAAATTCTTCAAAGTCAAGGAGGCTTCTAGCGGCTGAGAAATTCTCGGCAATTATGCTGTGCAACGCATCAACAATCCTCATATTCGGATCTGGAATAGCTGAAAATTCCCCGCGATTGGAGAGGTAGTCTTCTAGTGGCCTAAACTCCCCAAAATCGGGTGCAACGTCACCATGAGCAACGCGTTCTCTCAACAAAGTTAGCTGATCTAGATGCCCGGAAGATTCGCCTGAGTCTGGCAACGAAGCACTTGAGCGCGTCTCGCCATATAGCGAGAATGTTGCAGCACTACTAACTGTCCAATCGTCGGACAGGTATTCCGTCAAGATGGATTTCGCCCAAGGCGTAGACGAGTGTGATCTCAGTGCGCGAGCGATCTTCAATCTTACGGATGGGGAACTGTCCCGAGACAAGGTTCCAATCCAAGAATGATGATTGCCTCCCTCGTAGAATCGAGTCGATGGTGCATTGAGAATAGTTTGAGCGAGTCTCCCCCTCACCCATTCGCGAGGGCTGTTGGAGAGAATCTGAAATAGCTGTGAGTGAATTGTGGTCGACAGCTTATCAAAATAGTTTGCGGCCAACCAATCAAACTGACTTATGTCGCTGTTTAGTGAGTCGGGAATTATTTGGACGAGCCCCGGAATGTCACGGAAGCGATCAAATGTTAGGAGAATTAGAACAGCGTGTGCTTGCCGGGAAGAAGCAGGAGCTGGAATCGACGCGCGAACAACTTCGCGGCCCGAATCATCAGCTTGGTCCGCAATATGTCTCAAAGCATAACCGGCGGCTCGTCTAACCCGCCAATGAAAGCTATCAGCCAAGCGCCATAGTTCAGTCAACACAGCGTTCGAATACCCCGTTGCTAGGGGCAGCTTCGATGCAATAAGTGCGGCCGTCTCTTGCTCCTCCCACCTTTCTCGAGAAATCGATGAGAGCCGATGTAAAATCTCAAGTGCTAGACTAACGGGCATGGCAGCAATGCTGTGCGCGAAATACTGCCTTAGAATGTAGTTTTGGCTTGTGGCTATCGGGTGCAGGTACTCAAGAACGCCTCTGGCGACAGCAGGCGTTCGGCGAATTGCCGCGCACAGCGCAGCGCCTATGTTAGAAGGGCTCCCTGCGAGCTCCTTGAAAATCAACTGCACCAGTGGCGGGTCACTTTCCAAAGAAACGAGCACCACCTCGATGATTCCAGGTGCGTTGATGAATCTAGATTCGGCCAACTCTCTGAGGCGCTGAACAATCTCCGTATGCGACGAGTGGCTTAGTTTGGCTGACAAAAGGTATTTGGCGCAAGTGTACTCAAGGTATCTCTCATATTGAAAATATACTGTTGAGTCTCTAATGCGGAGAATATTGTCGCTAACCAATCGGTCCAATAGTCGATGATCGTCTGTCAGTCCAACCGTGGCATCCACAAAGGGACGACAGTCATGGATCATCTTTGCTGCAATTCTGTGCAAGAGCAGTCTTGCACGCTGAACATCTGCTCCAACGGGATAGCGTTCCGTGAGGAATCGCTCGAAGATTTCATCTGATGACAGATCGTTCGGAATCGGACGCCCGTCTCTGAAGCTCTCAGCAACTATGCGCAACAAGAAGGGCTCCGAACATAGCTCCTTCATTCGCTCTGACATAGAATCAACTAACCCAAAGTATTCACGATACTTTCCCCAAGCGGCCGCGAACTCAGTTTTGGTATAGCGCTGCAACTCGACACTACACGACAGTGGGCCACTTGCCCTCCTGAATACGCTCTTTCCCAAGCTGCCGAGCATATTACTGTCGTTACGTAGCCAAAAATCCCAATCGCTTGTTCTGCAACTCACTACTAATCGCCATTGGCTTCGACGACAGAATCGCTCCACGAAGTGATTGAGGGCTAGGCGCACTTCGCGCCTGGAGATCGGCACTTCGTTGAGGCCGTCAATGAATATATAAAAGCTGCGATTGCTTGATCTAACTAGTTTATCTACATCTTCGAGTACCGCCCTAACGCCCCGATCTGCAAAGGAGAGTCCTAGATGCTCCACTAGGGACTCTTCGATGCCATTCAGAATATCGCCGCTGCTAAACACAATGACGAGATCTGAATGCGACTTATGTTTTGCGAGGTTAAGCAAAGTATTTGACTTGCCCATGCCTGCATCACCAACGATGGCAAATACACGATCTGTGTCGGTGCTAAACTGATCGAACAGGCGAGCGCAATCGTCTCGACCTACGTATATGCCTTCGATGTACTTGTTATCTACTATTCGAAGCGCAGCGCCTTCAGTGCCGGCTTGGCCATCCGCCTCTTCCAGTGCGGACTGTAGCTGGCGCTGTAGAGAGGCTAGATCCAGCTTTATGGCCGGCGTCTGGTATGAGCTGCCACCGGCCGAGTCAGCCTGCCAGATGTCGGAAACCTCGCCATTCCAGTTGGTGGCATAGGCATACATCCGATCGCGAACCGTAGGTTGGTCAAAGGTCGATCGGCCTACATTGGCCAAGAGAGTTGGGAAGTCGGGCCACTGCGCTAACCCCCCTTCTCCGACGGCGTCGATGAGTGTTCGAGATAGTACCGTTCCAGCCTTCGCCTGAATTCTTGCTGTCTGTCCTTCAAGACATGCGTATATTCGACATTGTCGAACTTGCTTTATCCAATCGATTGGCCTCGGAATAAGTGGTTCGGGTGCAGCGGCTCCGCCTCTGCCAAAGTCTGCTGCTTGCCTGCAGGTGTCAAAGATAAGTATCTGGTGAGTGAACTGTGAGAAATTCTCACCCTTAAGTAGTGCCGAAAGCGCTGTGACTTCGATCGATCTCGGCTGGGCAATCGTCGCTTCGGGGAGTAGTAGATGATGGGAGTGCGAAGAGCCAGTTAAGAAACCATGCCCCAACCAATATATCAGTAGAGTACCACCAGTTTCATCGGCGGCTACCACATCCTGCAAGAAGTTTATGAATCGAGTTCGTTCAAAGGACTGACAATTCGCGAAAGCAGTTTCTCCATCGCTGTTAGTAGCCCCTGTAATCCATACATCGATACGGGACTCTGGTACGCCTAGTGCTAATAGCCATGAATGAATGACGGAGATTGTCCCCCTTGCGCCGCTGAGCTTCAAGGCTTGTAGTCCGTTTCCTTCATACTCTTCCAAGCCGACAAGTATTGCCCTTGTCTTGGAAGGGGGGGGGGGAGTCATTGACATTGGAAGCGTTGAGTTGAGCTTGTCGTGAACGCCATTTGCGTTCAAAGGAACTTGGCGAGGGAGTCCCACATCGCGTCGTTATTCCAATATGCGGAATGAGACTGTGGAAACGGAAGCTGATTAGCTACTTCTATATCCTGCGCCGGCGCCCCAAACACCGGCTCCGCCAGATAGCTGAGTAGGTCATTTCGGCAATAAATGTTGACCCATTGCCTTGGGAATGTTTTTGGCAGTGGCTCGCCAGGCGCCAATGATGTCAATGCCCCGAGTTCGTAGAGAAGCGGCGCTTGTGATCCAACGGTAATGAGGCATCGAACATTGGGTCGCGGATCCATAACCAAGAGGTCTACGCACGCCAAACCGCCCAGACTGTGCGCGACAACGACCACGTCATCTCCGCATGAATCAATTCGGCGTGCTATGTAGTGTCTAATAGCCTGTCCGCGGGACTGATATAGCAAAATATCCCCCGCTAGTGGATGACTCGAATCGAAGAGTGCGTCTCGATTGCGATTCGCTAGCTTCGTTAGTGCGCTTGCGGCTAGCCCTTTAACTAAACTTGTTAGACCACTTGTAAAGAGCCCCATGTCGGCCCCACCGATCTTCGAAAACGTTTCGGCTACCACATGGTCGCGCTGTGCCATGCACAATGATGGGTAGCCGAGCGTGACTAACTCCAGTTGAATTTGAGCCGTTATCGCTCTCGCACTTGCACCACGAATGGACGCGTTAACTTCACGCGCAGATCGAATGGCGTCTTGTAATTGCTTGCTGTCGAAAACGAAGTCCACAGCGGATTTCCATATCTCCGAAGGAATATAGTTCTCAAAGTCTCGTGGAATCACCTGGAGTTGATTCCGAATAACTGAAAGAAACTCCTCCGCAGCATCAGAGTCACCGAGATATCCTATTCCAGAACGCGGAAGTGCAGCAATTTCGCGAAACTCGAATAGCGGATCCAGGTTCAGAACCTCCCAGAGGGCAGCTTGGCCACTGTGCTGATTTGCTAGAGCGTCCTTCGGCGTACCTTGAAAGTATGGAATGGACCGACCACCTAGGTGGAGCTGCGCCCCTAACGTGGGACCCCACATGCACGGCTCAATTGTTCTGTGGGGCGCAACTCTGTGAAGAGCCCGGGACACGATTGCCGCCATACTTCGATACGCAGCTTCGCGTGTACCCGTTCCATGAACCAATAGCAGGGACTTTGGAGTCGTGGTGGTATTAGTCATTGAGAATGGGCTTTCATTGCTGCCGTCAACCCGTTGCCTTCGAGGCATGTTTCAAGGGAGTTTGGGCTAGCCATTAAAAGAGTCTCGGCGATTGAGAATAGAATTTAGAGAGTGCAGATATCAGTATCCGGCTTCAAGCAGAGACCTGAAATCAGTGATGAATGCAGGGCGGAGATAGAAGCCGAAGTAGGCATCTCGCAGCGCAGAGAAATACTCTTGAGGCGAACCAAGGGCTACTCGCTTAAGCAAGTCTCCTGAAGGTCCATCATCTGCATGATAGTCAGTATATTTAACAAGATCTCGGAAGCTAAAGCCAAGGGATGCAAGTGCCTTGTAGGCGCTCCTCGCTTCCTTGATGTTGGAATAAGAGTTCCTTGAGTGAGGTTCTCGCTCGGGCGGTCTGAAGTCATCCTTATGGACCGATGAAATATCTGGATTGGCCAGCTCGTCGTCCCAACTTGTCAAATACTGAGAGTAATGTAAATATCTTGTCGACTTATATCCCGTGGTCTCATCGGTTCGTCGAAGGGTCACCGTTGCTTGGACAAAAGCCTTATATATTGCAAAATATGCCAACGTAACACCGCAATTGATGGCAAAATCTATGGTTGCGTATGCGCTGCTTTTGGTTTCATTTGGTCCGCCAAGAATAAAATACGCTTTGGTGTGTATTCCTGCGGCGCGTAGTCTGGAGAATAGAAGCTGAATATCAGTATTTTTGACGCCAGAGCCGCCTTTTTGTTTACGTCGTCCAATCTCGTCGCCATGCTCAACGCCGAATGCAAGCATCTGACAGCCTGATTCTACTAGTTGATCAATAAATGATCCAGCCGGCCAGGCGCGTTCGTACTCGAGGAAGTCTTCGATACGAAATATTCCCCGCCAGGTGATCCGATGTCCTTTGTCAACCCGCAATAAGAATAAGCCGGCGACAAATTTATTGGCCCACTCGATGGCAAAGGATCTCGCATGTGACTCCTGCAACAGAGACAATTGTGGCAAGACATTGTCATCAACGAACTGGATGCGTATGGGTAGATAGGCATCGGATAATGAATCAACTTCACGGAGCACGTCTTCCACAGCGCGGCGCCTCTCGCCGCCACTTAGTTGCCTTCGTTCGGTACAGAACGCGCAGTTCCAATCGCATCCCTGCGACATCACGATATGCGCCTCAAATACTGCGTTCTTGTGAGAGCGACTCCTATTCGGCTCGTAGTACCCGTTCGGCCCTGTAAACACTCGTCGATCGATCGCTGGGGGTGCCCATACGAATTTCTTGGAATCCACAGAACTCGTGTTCTGTTCCAATTCGGAGATCGTTATACCGCGTATCTGAAGGCGCTTGCTGTGTGGATTGGCTTGCAAGGAGGCAGAATTTGGCCATGGGCTTGCGCAATCGATGGAGTCAATGACTTGCTCAAGATTTTGAGGAGCATTGCTTGATATCGCAAAGTCCCACTGATCGCGATATTCTTTAGCAAGAATCAGGTTAGTCCAGCATCCTAGATTTACGGCTGGGCCTCCCACAACCAACAAGGGGTGTTTTGAACTGCTTCGAGTAAGGTGCAAAAGCCGCGTGACGCTCCTGAGTGTGGTAAGTACAACATTGAAGCCAACTACATCAAATGATTCCGCATATTGTGGGATCTTTCTCCACATTGATGGATTTCTATGGCAGTCCAGAATCTGAGCGTCATGACCAAGAGATGAGAGGTGCGATGCGAGAATTCCAAGTCCGAGTGGAGGAGTGTTGGTCGATGCAGCATCCATGTCCGCCGTCGCATCTAGGTCAATCGGCGGTAGAACTAGCAGTATTCTTTTCGTCTTCGATCTCTTGATTCTTGAGGTGGCTGCTTGAGAAGGGGCGACTTCGAGTCTCGAATCAATCGACCCTGCCAATACAGGTCCAAAGATTTGCCGACTAATGGGGAAGTGCTGGACCGTGAATCTCTTGACGTTGAAGCGCTGTGCTACTAGCATTGCTTCACGCTCGAAGCATTCGATGAACTTGCTTCGTACCTCATTGCAAGAGGCACTCACTAGAACGGCCCGGTCCACTATCGAACCGAGGGCGGTCAGCTGTCTGTCGCTGTCTCTTCTCTCTGACTGTGCTTGTAGTCGCGCTCGAAGTGAACGCGAGAACGCGATTCGTATGGCTGTAACTCGAGCCTGTTCGTCATTGCGGGACGCAAGGCTAGAGAGGATGTCGAAGATCTTGTGCGGCGTCCTCCTGTATCGCATCAATTGCCCTGGCGTAGATAAGCTGCATGGCCGATCTTCAGCGTCGTCCATCTTTTCAGTTTCTGGGGGTGGTGGTGCCATCACGCTGGTGCAGTAGATCGGTCGTTGAAAGTATGCCTCGACGCACCATTGTTCAGTCGATCAGCATCTTGTGGCGCTGAACGCACTGGCCTGTGCCGCCTATCGGCGGCGCGCCGTGGGGGCATGGATGGGCAGCGGTGCGATCTGGGGTCGCAGCTTGCTGGGTGCGCCGCCGCCTAAACATCGCTTCGTACATCAGCGCACGCGCAGCATGTGGTCGGTCTCGCCCTTCTTGATCTCGGCGACGCCGTCCATCGCCTTGACCATGTCGGCGAAATTGGCGTGGCCGTGGTCCTTTGGATCGAAGGTGGGGTCCAGGCGCTTGATCATGTGCCACACCGATCCCTTGTTGTCCCAGGCCTCGCCCTTTGTCTCGGCGAGCAGACGGACGGCACGCTTGAGCATCTCGGCGGCTGGGTCGACTGGGGGCGGCGGTGAGGTGTCCTTGGCTCCGATGGGCTTGGGCGCTTCTTCGGTGCTTGGAGCTTCGACCAGGCTGTCGTAGTAGCGTGGCAGCTCTTGGCCCAGTGCTTGTTGGTGTTCCGGCGGTTGCCGATGCCGATGAGGGTTCGGCCAGCCGCCTTGATCGTCTGTGCCACGGGCATGAAGTCGCAGTCGCCACCGACGATGATGACGGTGCCGATGTGGGCGAAGCGGCTGAAGTCTTCGGCGGCGTCGAGGCAGAGCTTGATGTCGGCGCCGTTCTTGGCGGAGGCGCCCGGCTGGAAGAGCTGGATCAGTTCGACGGCCTCTGCAGCAGCGCGTCCTTGTACCGGCCGAAGTACTGCCAGTTGCCGTAGGCGCGGTTGATGGCGACGGGGCCGAAGGAGGCGCCAAGCTCTACCAGGGCCTGGACGTCGATGAGTGGTTCCTGGACCTTGAAGCGGTTGTCCTGCTTGGCGTAGACGCCTTCGCCGTACTTGGCCTCCATCAGGCCGGCATGCAGGTTCTCGAAGTCCCAGTAGAGGGCGACGGAACGGCTGTCGTCGTTGTCGTTCGGGTTCATGGTGTTATCCCTCCCAGTCTTGTTGGAGCCATCGTAGTGCCTCCGGGCGAGGTCACCTGGGCTGGGCGCCTGCCATCAGGTCGTCGATGGACGCCAGCTTCACGATGCCGTTGACGGCGCGCGCCAGTCCCGCGTCCATGCAGACGAAGGCGTCGGCCTGGAGCTGGGTCAGGGCGATGTACTCGTCCATGAAGGTGTACGGCCAGCCGAGTTGGTCGGTAATCTTCCACGCAAGGCCTTGCAGGACGCGGTCGCCGAGCAGGCGCAGGCAGAGGGCCCGCAGGTGGTCGAGCTGGCGCCCGGCGGTCTTGCGGTCGAGTTCTCCGCGCTGAACGCGTGCATAGAGTTCGGCCATCACCTGCGACCGGATCAGCGTAGGTGCCAGGAGCTGGTGCTCGGCGCCACGGCCTTGAGTTGGGCCAGGTGCAGGACGACATCGGCACCGATCACGAATCTTGTCATGGCGTCTTCATCGAAGCTTGGTTCGGTGAACGGTCGGCCGCGGCAATTGCCTGGCGGGTGGTGGTCGTCGATCGGAGTCTAGATGTGCGTCTCAGGCATGGTCGAAGTTGGTGCAACGGCGAGCATGGTTGATCAATGTGGAGGGGTTCCGTGCGCTGCAGGCGACGTCTGCGGTGGATGGGTTCATGTTGATGCCGCCAGGTCTCTGTGGGCCAGGGCGTCTCCCCGCTGCGCGGGGCCGGGCTGTCGCGCTTCGCGTCGAGCCACCGGGGTACCGGTTTCTCGCCCCTGACGGGCTTCCATCCCTGACGCAACACGGTCAGGCCGGCTGAGCCGGCTGAAACACGCGGCGGCCCTTTCCCGTGCCCGGGGATCGCGGGCCCTGATTCCTTCACGCTGCGCGTGAACGAGGCCCGCTTGGCGAACTGACCGG
>CETV01134915.1_pt1 | contig 11893 bp, 10 predicted proteins | sample 531451 | NCBI WGS metagenome assembly CETV01 (sample SAMEA2623155, study PRJEB7988) | marine metagenome | isolation source: saline water (ENVO:00002010), including | reverse complement strand
TTTCGCATCATCCAAGCACCCATATTGCCAGTTTTTTTAAACATTTTATCCATTGATTCATATTTTTTTAAACGAATTAAATCAATATCTTGAGGGTTATATAAAGGGTCAACTGCTAAATAAATCCTTTTAATTTGGTTTGATGTGCAGATACTGTTCTCAATTTTCAGGTGATTATCAAATTGCTTTTTTATATCCCATAAACTGATTGATGGTCCAGACGCCCATTCAATCTGGCCACCTGGTTCCAATGAATAACTAAAGGTACTTCCAGGCTTATTTGCTTTTTGTATATCATTAAATAAATCTATAGCCGAATATTGATCAGATGGGTTTACAGGAATACGATTTAATTTATTATCGTAATAAAACCCCTCTATTTCAACACCAATTTTTCTTTGGTTTTCAGGCACAATATTTGAATAAATAAATGATTCAATTTTTTCGGTTAAATTCATTTTGCGGACTTATTAAGCATCCTTTTTATAGAGTTTTCATTATTTTTTGTTAAAACTGCACTTCTGTGAATCCATGCAACATCATAGGATTCCTTGCTAATTATAATTTCATTTGGTTTACGTTTAGTTTCTAAAATAAAACGTATATCATAGTGAAAATGTTGCGGAACATTATTGAATTTCGGAATATTATGTATATCTAAATCAAATATTTTATCAGATTTCACTTTTAATTTAGTTAATCCAGTTTCTTCCCGCGCCTCATTAATCGCTACATACAACAAATCGGGATTACCATCGGCATGGCCACCAGGTTGAAGCCAGCGATTTAATTGGCGATGGTGGGTCATAAGTATCCAATTATGAGTATCATCTACAATCCAGGCAGACCCCGTAAAATGACCAAACAAATTATTTCTTTCAAAACAATCAGGATAAGTATTCAAAAATTTTATCATCGCATTTATTGTATCGTACTCATTGGGATATAACTTTAAATAATCTTTTAATTTTTTTTCTAAATCAGCTCTTTTTGGCATATGTATATAAGTTTTACCTACGATAAATTAAAGGTTAATTTTATATTGAAAATGTAAATTCAGAGACATTTTTTATTAATTATCAAAGAAAGCATTATATGAAAGCAGTTTATTTTTTTGGCGACGGCGTTGCCGATGGCAAGGCGGATATGAAAAATTTACTTGGGGGTAAAGGAGCAAATTTGGCTGAAATGACCAGCTTAGGTATTCCAGTACCAGCGGGACTGACTATTACAACTGAAGTATGTACATATTATTATGAGAACTCACAAAAGTTTCCCAATGAACTTGAAGAACAACTAAAAGAATCAGTTGATAAAATTGAAAAAGGAATGGGAAACAATTTTGGAGATCCAGATAACCCATTGTTATTATCCGTTCGATCAGGCGCACGGGTGTCAATGCCAGGAATGATGGAAACAGTGCTTAATGTAGGTTTAACATCTAAAACAATTCCGGGGTTGATAAAAAAAACAGATAACACACGTTTTGTATATGATGCTTACCGAAGACTTATTATGATGTACTCAGATGTGGTAATGGAAAAAGCAACTGGTCTAGATCCAGAAGAAGGTCAGGGCATTCGTCATCAATTAGAATCAATTTTAAATGATTATAAGATAAAAAATGGATATGACTCTGATGTTGATCTTTCAGGGGATGATTGGAAAATTATTTCAGAAAGTTTTAAAGTGAGAATTAAGAAGGTACTCGGGAAGGAATTCCCCGATGACCATTATGAACAATTATGGGGTGGTATCAAAGCTGTTTTTCAAAGTTGGAATGGTAAACGAGCAATTAGTTATAGAAAAATAGAAAATATTCCCCAAGAATGGGGCACAGCTGTTAATGTACAAGCAATGGTTTTTGGTAATACGGGTGATCAATCAGCCACTGGCGTTGCATTCACAAGAAATCCAGCAACGGGGGAAAATAATTTTTTTGGAGAATGGTTACAGAACGCACAGGGGGAGGATGTTGTTGCTGGGATTAGAACACCACACCCATTAAATCAAGAAACAAAAACAGATGAATCCAAACATTTAGAATCTTTAGAAGAATTTCTTCCGGATGTTTATGGTCAACTCAATGAAATTCGCTCCAAATTGGAAAAGCATTATAATGATATGCAGGATATAGAATTCACAATTGAAGAGGGTCGCCTTTGGATGCTTCAAACGCGAACAGGAAAAAGAACCGGCGGTGCAGCCATAAAGATGGCTGTGGATATGGTCGATAATAATATGATTTCAAAAGAAGAAGCTATAATGCGCGTTTCGCCTGAACAAATTGATGAGCTATTGCACCCACGACTTCATATTGAAGAAGAAAATAAAACTGATGTTTTAGCCCGCGGTTTACCAGCGGGGCCAGGAGGTGGTGTTGGGCAAGTTGTCTTTACTGCCGATGATGCAGAAAACTGGAATAAACAGGGGAAAACCATTGTTTTAGTTCGAGAAGAAACATCTCCGGAAGACGTACATGGAATGCATGTTGCGGAGGCAATATTAACAGCCAAGGGCGGTATGACTTCTCATGCTGCTTTAGTTGCAAGAGGGTGGGGAAAGTGCTGTATAGTTGGTTGTTCATCAATAATTATCGATTTTACCAAAAAACAAATGACAATTGGTGATCAAATAATCAAAGAGGGCGATTGGATATCTATGAACGGGTCTAAAGGGACTATATATTTAGGAAAGATTGCTCTTGAATCTTCGGATCCTGAATCAAATCTATCATATAAAGATTTAATGTTATGGGCTGATGAATTTAGAACATTAAAAATACGTACAAATGCAGATAGCCCAGAAGATGCGAAACAGGCTATTAAATTTGGAGCACAAGGAATTGGTTTATGCAGAACTGAACATATGTTTTTTGAACCAAACCGTATAATTGAAATGAGAAAAATGATTTTAGCTGAAGATATATCAGAACGTAGAAAAGCAGTTATGAACTTGCTTCCATTTCAACGCGAAGATTTTAAAGGTATTTTAGAAGCAATGGAGGGGAAACCAGTAACAATTCGTCTTTTAGATCCACCTTTACACGAATTTATAACGCTTAGTGATGCTCAAATCGATGAGTTGGCGAAAGAACTGAATGTTTCTTCTGAAAAAATAAAAAATAGAATAAATAGTTTACATGAATTTAATCCTATGCTTGGCCATCGGGGCTGTCGTCTAGGAATAGCATATCCTGAAATTACCGAAATGCAAGCTCGTGCAATTTTTGAGGCTACAGCTGAATTAACAAAATCAGAAATCACAGTTTTTCCTGAAGTAATGATTCCTCTTGTCGGTACTGCAGCAGAATATGATAATCAAGAGCAGATTGTAAGAGAAGTGGCTAAGAATGTAATGGATGATAAGGGTGTTAACTTTAATTATTTAGTTGGTACAATGATTGAATTGCCGCGGGCATGTTTAACTGCAGATCAAATTGCCAATAAGGCAGAATTTTTTAGTTTTGGGACTAATGACTTAACTCAAACTACATATGGTTTTAGTCGAGATGATATCGGCGGATTCTTACCAGATTATTTAGATAATAAAATTCTTGAGCATGACCCCTTTCAAAGTTTAGATATTTCTGGCGTTGGCCAACTTGTTTCAATTGCTGTTGATAAAGGTAAACAAGTAAGAAATGATTTAAAAATTGGCATTTGCGGAGAGCACGGTGGTGATCCATCAAGTATTCATTTTTGTTATGAAAAGGGACTTGATTATGTTAGTTGTTCACCCTATCGTGTTCCAATAGCTCGATTTTCTGCTGCTCAAGCTGTTTTAGAAAAGTAAAAGCCCCCAAAAAATCCGGGGGCTTTATCTAAGCGATTTAATATATTATTTAGATTTACTCTACAGTATCGCCACCAAGCAAATCTTCTAGTTTAAACGCTCCATCGCGCTCCATTTGTTTTGCAGCTGAAACAATAGATTTTCTTGCTTCATCAACATCACGCTTAGGCACAGCACCCTCAACAGGTTCAAACATAGCCTGTTTCTTTTTAGGCAAGACGCCAACCACTTTATCTGTAATTGATTGTTCCATGCCTTTTAAAGCCATTGAAACAGCATCTAAATCCACCGCGTTCATAAGATCGCGCAGTAAGTTGTCCGGAAAAATTTCAAATATTGATTCAAATGTTATACGATATTTTTTAACCTGCTCTGCAAGCTCAGGGTTATCTTGTTCAAGGTTTTGCATAAACATTTCTTCCTCTTTAGCATCCATTTCCCCGAGTAAATCAGCTAGATCTTTTCCACCGCCGCGAGAAAAAGCAACAGTTTTAGGAAGTTGTTTTGATTTTTTTTGTAATTTGTTGGCAATTTGTACAACAGCTTCTAACGGCACATCATCAAGATTTCCTATACTGAGCAACACCTGCCCCTTTTCTTCTTCGCTGATACGATTTAAGACTAGCATTCTTTTATCGCTCTCAAGTTGAGCAAGAGTAATGGCAATAACGCGGGGTGTTTCACTAGATAACAATGCAACAAGTTGTTCATCAGTTAAATCAGAAAGGAATGAAAAAGGTTTTTTAGGTTCATCGCTTTCCTCATCTTGCTGAAATTTTTCACTAACAAAGGAAAAATAAAATTCTTCCATTACCTGTTTTTTTACAGCAAAGGCAACATTATTAACGCCTCGCATAGCGGCACGTATTTTGCGAATTTCTGTTTGATCTAATTCCTTAACAAGAGTTAGAGCAAGACTTTCACCTAGAACGGAAAACAGAATTGCTACTTTCTGTAAACCAGATAATTTGTTATAATCTGATATCATAATAAGTGCCCCTTATTTCTTCTTCTTCTTTTTCTTCTTGCCATCATCTTCTTCAGGCTCAGGTGTGGGTTCAGGCTCAGGTGGAGCTTCTTCCACAATCCAATCTTTAACAATCTTTGTTGCAGCTTGCGGTTGACCTACGCTCATTGATACAACAGCCTGCTTCATGTCATTTACTTCACTTTGTAAAACAGCAACATCTTCTTGTGAAGGAGTAGTCTGAACAGGAGGTGGTTGCACAGTTTGAGTTGTTTGCGTTGTCACACCGTTTCCACTATCTTTTTTTTTGGGGCGAGGTGGATACATCATCCATGGTGGCATTGGTTGTTTTGGTTTGTTCATTAATACAAAGACTAATACAACTATTAAAACAACAACCAGCGCGGCTAAAACAGATACAAAAATAATCATCCCAGTATTTCCACTTCTTGGTTGTCTGTCAAGCTCAGATTGTACTTGATCAAGCATTGCTAGTTTTTCTGCAATTTGAGCATCAAGCGTTTCCTTCTCACCAAGTTTACTTTGAACAGTTGATTGTGTAGCAGTTGCAGCAGAATCTGAAATATCAGCTGTACCTAAAAAGGATTTTAAATTTTGAATTTCTTCATTTAATGCTTGCAACCGAACCGAGTCTTGCCTGAGCATAGCTTGTCTTTCTTGGTCATAAGACTGGTCTCGCGCAGTGCTTTCCATTTCTGCTAATTTTGATTGAAAATATAAACGATCCTCCTGACGACGCTCAGCTTCTGAGTCCTTATAGTTGTCCAATTCTTGTTTCCAATCAACCTCTCCCAATCGTTCACGTTGGCTTTCAAGGGATTCAAGTTTTTCAGCAATATTTTTAAGTAGAACCTGTTCAGCAGATTTTTCATCCCTTCTTTCTTTAAAGCTAGCTGTCATAATACTAAGAACATCTCCACGAGCGCGGTTAAACCTAGACGCAACCATTACTACCTGTCTGATATTTTCAATTAGTTCAGGTGCAGCACCTTCTTGAATAATAATGCTGATTTCTAGATTTTTGACACTGGCCATTGATGGGAGTTTTTCTGTTTTTGTTCTAGAGACCACGTTATCATCTACAGGAGAATCCATTTTAGCTTCATTTTCAACTTCGGGAGTATTTTCAGCTGTGAAGTCAAATCCGGGGATAGGTAAACCTACACTGCCACTCTTTGGTGTATTGCTATCAAGTAGAAGATTTTCTGCAGAATTAAGTGATTTAATTGCGCCAGAAGGCGAAAAGGTTGTTTGATTTTCAACAGCACTACTTATTTCCAAATCAACGCTTACATCCACTACATATTTACGATTATCGATAACCTTTTCTAAAGCATCTCCAATACGTTTTCTTAAGCTATTTTCAAGCATTAATTTTTGTGCCAGATACCCACTGGATTGCCCAAAGGCAACACTAATAATTAGTCCAAATAAAACATATCTAAATAGATTGTTTATTCGTTTTTTCATAACCACTCCCTTTTTCATATAAATTTTTTTGTTTTGCTCAATTAAAGCTTATCTGTTTGGTGCAAGAAAAGTTATTTCAACTCGACGATTACGGGCTTTTTGTTGAGGATTCGAATTGTATTTTTCTATTAAGTTTTTTGAAATTATTTCCGCTGTATTTTTATCTCTTGGAACAAATTCTCCATAACCAACAGCTTGAAGTCTTACAGGATCGATTTTTAGGCCAATTAAAAGTCGAACCACAGCTGCAGCTCTGGCGCCAGATAATTCCCAGTTACTTGGGTATTTTACGGCTAGAGCTTTAGGTAGTTTGTCGCTATCTGTATGCCCTTCTATTGCAATCATATTGTATGATTCATCTATAGTTGGAACAATTTTCTTTAATATTTCAAGAAATCCTGGTTTTGTTGTAGCTGAGCCCGATTCAAAACTAATATCAGATGAAATTCCAATAGTGACACCCTTAGGACTTGTTGTTACTTCCACTGGTTTTTCGCCCGTTTTTGGATCAGCTGCCATTTCTTCAACCATTTTTTTAGCTGCTTTATGAATATCTCCAAGTGACATGGCTTGATTATCAAGTTTTTCTTTTTTCCCAACAGATTTACCCATACTATCAGCCATATTTTGAAGTTTTACAGGATCTATAGTAGATATAGCAGCTAATAACACAAAAAAAGCAAATAATAAGGTCATCATATCAGCAAATGTCCCAAACCAGCCCGGTAGCCCTTCTTCGACCGTATTCCGACCCTTATTCATATATTTTTTTATTTCTTGTGGTGTAGCAGCCATTAATTTTTAGCCTCCACCCTCATCTTTTTTCCACTCTTTAGGTGGTATGAATGAGTTCAATTTTTCTCTTACAATTATTGGGTGCTTCTTTTGGTGAATTAATCTGGCTGCCTCTAATTGTAAACTTTGCATTGTGCTTGAAAATGCAATACGTGATTTAACTTTTTCTGCCATAGGTAAGAAAAATAGATTAGCCAAAATTGCACCATATAGTGTGGTAATAAGCGCAGCTGACATTCCGGTACCAAGCGTATCTGTTCCGCCCTCGCCACCAAAACCAGATAGCATAACAACAAGCCCGATTAGAGTTCCTACCATACCCCACGCAGGCGCCATAGTACCCATTGATTTAAATAGGCCTGCCTGAGTTCCTTCACGCAACTCTCTATAATCAATTCTTGTATTTAAAATTTCAGATAATTCTTCAAGCGAATAACCATCAATTACCATCTGCACACCATCTTTAAAGAAAAACCCTTTAATATTATCAATGTGTTTTTCAAGATCGGCTGTCCCTTTTCGACCAGCCTCGGAGGCCTCAACAGCTTCATCAACCAAGCCACCAAGGGAATCAGATGAACCCTTAAAAACAGCCGCCATAGCCGCACCAAGCTGTAATACATCCTTTAATGGGAAGGCAACCGCTACAGATGCTAACATGCCTCCAAAAACAATCCCAAAACTTGATGCAGAGCCAAACATACCAAAATCGGGTGTCATCAGGAATATACTTCCTACAATAGCCCCTAATCCTAAAATGATTCCTATAAGAGTTGCAATATCCATACCTAATCCTCTATCATACTTGTTGATTTAAGTCGATTTTCATGAAGCGCTTTTAACACATTTCTTACATCATCATATTCTGGATCCATGCGTAGAGCAAGATTCCAGTTTATAGTCGCCCTCTGAATATCGCCTAGTTTATAATATATTGATCCACGCCTAGCATAGGCTAACGCCAAAGTGGGGTTTAATTCTAATGATGCCTCAACCTCTTGTAGCGAAGCCCGATAGTTACCCGCATAAAAATAACGCAACGATCTAGATAAATGCCTCATAGCATCATTCATTTTTTGTTCACCAACGTTAGTATTTAATTTGACAGCTTTTAATGAATCTTCTAAAAATTTTGAGTGTTGTTCCATTGCCGAAAGTCGCGTTATAAGATTTCTCATCTCGTTTGTCATCATACCCATGGAGTCTCTCAATGTATGGACAGCATAATCAGCCATCATTAGAGTAGTATCAACATCAGCATAATTAATGGAGCCCGGCTGTAACCTTGGACTTGGAGCGGGTCCGCCACCAGGCGTTTTAACGCCTGATCCACGGGCAGCTGCAATTTCAAATCCAATTGTAATCCCAGCGTGGCCTTCCCAATAACGATCTTTCCATTTAGGAAGTTTTTCTATGTGGGTGAATCCTAGGTTCAAGCGATAATCCGAGGTAAGGGGGATGCGGAGTCCCACATTGATGCCATTACCGTCAAATTCACCCACAATGTCAATTCCACCCCATTTTTCTAAATAAGGTGTTTTAAAAATAGCGCCAGCAAATACACCAGCATTCATTCCTTCTTGTTTTGTAGAAAGCGTATCAGCTTTAAGGGTATCAATAAGGCCATAGCCACCAGTCCCAAACCCAATAAAGGCATTTAGGCTATAGTCACCCACGTCTTGTTGACTACTAACAATCCCAAAAAAAGAAAAATCTTTAGGGTCTAATTGAAGACCGTTTGTCGTATTATTTTGGAATACAATATCTTGTAATCCAACTGAAAAAGAAATATTGTCTCTGACAAAAACACGTTTTTGTAAATGAAAACCAAACTCTACAGGCGCCCTATATGTTGAAACTTCAAGATTCGCAATGCTAGTCGTATCACCACCAGTGGCGGTTGAAACGCCAAATGTCCATCCACCTAATTCCATGGTACCGTAAGCTCCCTTAGCAGTATTAAATGGAGATAGGTTATGTATTTCTGAGGAAAACCCTGCTGTAAATAAATAGGGAGAAGGCCCTAGTGAAGTATAAGGGATTTTCATCATTGGTCCAGGTCGAAGATATGCAATTCGAGTTGAACCAAACACTAGTGACAATAAAATTATCGTTATAAAGGTTGGTTTAATGAATCTTTTGATCATTTATTTTGACCCTTCAGATTTTTTTAATTCCATTTGAGCTAAGCGTACGTATTCACTATCGGGGTGATCGACAACCACATCATTAAATGCCGCAAGAGCCAACTGTTCTTCACCTCTTTTTCTATGTACTAGACCTTTTTTAACTAGGGCATCATCTATCCTTAGGTTGCCACTTATTGCTATTTGGTTAAGAAGCATTAAAGCATTTTCGTAATCAGCAGATTGCTGATATGCATCAGCCATCCAATACAATATATTTTCAGCTGTTTTATCAGGTGCAAGCTCAATATTAACGGATGTAAAATAATTTAATGCCATTTTATAGTCTTCTCGTTGATAGGCAAAAACCCCGGACATATAGTTTGCTCTATCAAACTTTTTTGGTGCTGGCTTATGATTTATTTCAGTAATAATAGCTTTTTTTATTGGCAAATCATTAGAGACAGATACTTCCTGTGTTGAGATTGAAATTGTAGCTAAGGCTTCCCGCAAGTCTCTGTTTTCTTTCTTTAAAGATCCCAATTCAGCATGAAAAGAAGATTCCAATTCAGTTATACGATCATTAATATGATTTAATGTAGTTAACAGCTCTTTACTTGATGCCATGTATACGGATCCGCTCTCTATCTTTTTGATTTTAAAAGTTTTTTCCTTTGATGTTTTTGATATCACCCTTGAATATGACTCGGTTCCTTTTTCTGGCTCTATAACAATGCCAAGATCAAGAAAAAAGATCTCAGAAAGGGGAGTCTCTTGAGCACTTACTGAAACAACAAAAATAAAAAGAGCAAAACCCTTGAATATAGATTTAAAGAACACTATTCGTATTCCTCCCAGTCTATGACATAAGAGTATCCAATAAATGATCCAAAATCATGTGGAACATATAATTCAAAACTTCCAGTTGAACCTGGCAATAAAGTGGAGTCGGTTGTTATCCCTGAATCAAAAGTATGATACCCCCCTCTTATAAAAGTGGTAAGTGTTTTTGTTTTTCCACTCCAATTTTTTCGAAATACAAAATCAACTTTAACAAAATCTGATCTTCGACCACCAATATTTTTTATTTCGCCATTAAATATAATATTACCTTGTGCATCTTTCTTTTCAGTTATATTGCCCATTAATACACAATTGGCTGAATATTTTGTTGACCCACCTCGTTCTGCTGAAGTGTATTGTGGCTCTGCTAGCTTTGGCATAGGTGGGGGTGTATAGCTATCACGGACTTGTTCGGGCACATATTCTGCCTGCTCTTCTGTGACAATATTATCTATGATTCTTACAACATCTTCTCGATTAATAATCAAGTAACCAACTAGCGTTTCTACTTTAATCGATTCCTCATCTTGATAAACAACTTTCCCAAAAACTGTAGACCCATTTTTCATAATGATTTCTTTTGAATATATGGACAATGGATTAACCCACATTTTACTTAGCGCTTTTAAATTTTCGAGCTCTTCATTAAGATATTTGAGCTCCGCAGTCATTTTTTTTATTTCAAAACTAAGTTCATTTAAAATATAATCTTTTCCTGGATCTGGAGTAAACTCGGTGCTTTCCTCAGTTGGAGGTGTGGCTGTAGGCTCAGACGCCTCAGTCTTGGAGACATCTGCACTGATATTAGCTTCTTTTTTTGCTAGACTTAAATCACCTAGTTTTACGTTTTTCTCAGAAACGTCAACATCAGTATTCAGTTTACCCAAATCTCCAGCATCAATCTCAATATTATATTTACCAGGGCTTACCTTTTTAAATTTAAAAGCACCACGTTTACTAGTTTCTGTGCGTTGCGATTCCGTACCATCCTCAATTAACAGAAGTACAGTTGTACCACCCACCTTCTCTCCAGAAACGTCTAATACAGTACCTGAAATATTTCGCGGCTTTTGCCCAACAAGGACTGTTGCAAGTGCAAAAAGCACAAACATCACCCTTGTGAATGATTTATTCAATATAACTTTTTTTGCCATTTTATCTTTACCTCGGATTGTGTGGCACCTAATGAGTATAGTCATTAGATGGCGATAGTTTAACCATGCTCTATGGTTGAATCAAGTCAAAAATATATAATATTAAAATTAGTAGAAATTGTTAACCATGCATTATTACTTCCAGAAGTCCTCATATGTTTTTTTTCTTTTAAGTAACGCTTCTCGTCTAACTAAAATTTTATTACGCAATTTCTTAGGTAAATATAATTCAAGTGATTTGTCATAAGCCTCTAAAGCAAGTTCAAAATCCATTTCATCCTTTTTTTCATAAGCTTTGGCAATCCAAAAGTGCGGTTCCCCAAGACTATCAATTATGGCTGAAGCTTTTGAAAATGATTGAATAGCCTTCCATTGACCATTTTTATATTCTTTTTCATGGTATTGTTTTCCTGTATTCATAAGGATATAATACTGTGCCATAGGGTTATTAGGTTCAATTTTCAGAACTTCATGATATTGAGAAAAATCGTTGTTTTTTTCTGCTAAATGTAATCTAGCATTTACGATTGCATTAACTAACTCAGGTTTATCAGGGTAAACTTTTATTAATGAATCAGATTTAGCAAGTAGTATTTGGGGTGGTAATTCATCGAATGATTTTGTTGAAGGTGCACAGCTTAATATTAAAAACCCAATAATCAATAAATAGTAAATCAACTTTTTCATTTATATCTACTACTTTATCCTTCATACCAAAAAAT
>CETV01040994.1_pt1 | contig 11919 bp, 10 predicted proteins | sample 531451 | NCBI WGS metagenome assembly CETV01 (sample SAMEA2623155, study PRJEB7988) | marine metagenome | isolation source: saline water (ENVO:00002010), including | reverse complement strand
GCTCCCAAAGCAGGTGCGCTAACCGGACTGCGCCACACCCCGAAATTTATTTTTTTGACTCACTGTGGGTGAGTGATGGGACTTGAACCCACAGCCTCCGGTGCCACAAACCGGTGCTCTAACCAGTTGAGCTACACCCACCATGTTACTTCAAATAAATATATCATTTGAAGCCACGCAAATTAGTGGATTTAGATTGATTATATGAAAATAAATTTCCAGGAACACTTATATTGTATTTTCCATTCAAGATGGTAATAATAAAATGGAACTATTGTAATTTTTCATATGCGCCTACTTACTAGATATATACTTAAACAACTATTTATGCCGTTCATTTTTTCTTTACTTATTATTGTTTTTGTATTATTTACTCAATTTCTTCTAAGAGCAATAGATCGCTTTATAGGTAAAGGGCTTGATCTTGGAACAATATTTGAATATTTATTCCTAAATCTAGGATGGATAAGCGCTTTGGCTGTCCCCATGGCTGTACTAGTAGCAGCACTTATGGCCTTTGGCCAATTTTCGGAAGATAATGAGATTACTGCTATGAGATCATCAGGCATTAGTTTCGCAACAATAATCCTTCCAGCTTTAACAATGGGACTCCTTATCTCTATAACATTAATATTATTTAACGCCTTCATCATGCCTGAAATGAATTTCAAAGCACGTATGCTATCAGGTGATATTTATCGGAAACGTCCAGGCCTAAATATTGAACCTGGCTACTTTATGGATGATCTTCCAGATTATAGTATGATTATACGTGATAAAGAAAATGAAACTCTAATAGATGTTAGGATTTTTAGTAAAGGAATAAACAAATCTCAAACTAGCATTCATTCTAAAACAGGTAAACTTTCAACTATAGATGATGCTATTATATTAGATCTATATGATGGAGAAATTCATGAGCTTGACCTAAATGATTATGGAAATTATCGTCGCATTGAATTTGCGAAACACAAAATCACTATACCTGCTGATGACCTCTTCTTGAACCGAAGAGATACAACTAGTCGGTCTGACCGAGAAATGACAATACCTATGATATTGGCAAAAAGATCAAATATTAATGATCGAATCAATATTGTTAATGGCCGAATAGGACGCGCTTTCTTAAGAACGGGTATGGATAGCCTTGTCCCACCATCATTAGAAGATTCTCAATTATTAATTAAGAATGAGATAGAACGATTTAGTTCAGATCCGATAAACAGTGCAGATGATATTTACAGAAAAGAAAAAGATATAGATATAGTAAAGAGACAATTGAGAAATGAATATAATTTATTGAGGAGTTACAACAAATCCAGTAACAAATATAATGTAGAATTACATAAGAAATTTTCTCTACCTGTTGCGAGCATTCTATTCATCATGACTGGTGCTTCACTGGGAGTTCTATTTAGGAAGGGAGGTTTTACTATAGCTACAGGTCTTTCGTTTGGATTTTTTCTCATATATTATATACTAATGATTGGTGGAGAAGATCTTGCCGATCGAGGTATTCTCACGCCCATGGTAGGTGTATGGTCACCTAATGCAATTCTTTTGATTATTGCAACTTATTTAATGTTACATACTGTTAGAGAGCAACCTCCTTTACGTTTTGATTTTAACTTTTTCAAACGCTTTAATAAGAAAAAAGATGAATCAAAAAAATCTAATTAATTCAAAAAAAAACGGGAAAGATATTTCCGAATTAGATATAGAGTCATTAATAAATGCATTTGTAAATAATGAAATAAATGATAAATCAATGACAGTATTCTTGAAAGCAGTTCAAACGCATGGTATGACAAAAAAAGAAACGATAGCATTAACAAATGCAATGCTAAACTCTGGCGAGAAAATTGAATTTACTGCAAGTGATAATTATATCGCGGACAAGCACTCTACAGGAGGCGTTGGAGATAAAGTTTCACTTATTTTAGGACCGCTTTTAGCTGCTGGAGGGCTTGCGATACCTATGTTAGCTGGCAGAAGTCTAGCACACACTGGTGGTACTATTGATAAATTAGAATCCATCCCTGGTTTTCAGACTAATCTTTCCACAAAAGATTTTAAGAATAATGTTGAGGAGATAGGAATTTGTATTATGTCTCAAACAGATTCTATATGCCCGGCAGATAAAAAAATGTATGCATTAAGAGATGTAACAGATACAATTAATTCAATTCCACTTATTTGTGGTTCAATTATGAGTAAAAAGATAGCAGAAGGAATAGATGGATTAGTCTTAGATATTAAGATTGGGAATGGGGCATTTATGAAAACTATAGATCAAGGAATTGAACTCGGTAATGCTTTACAAAATATTGGTAAAACCTTTGATGTTAAAACAGATGTCGTTTATTCCAGCATGAATCAACCTTTAGGAAAAACAGCGGGCATGTGGTGTGAGGTTAAGGAATCGATAGAAGCACTTAAAGGGAAAGGGGCTTCAGATCTAATGCATCTTGTATTTGAGCTTGGTAGTAAATTACTTGTACAGGCTGGAATATCTAATGACCCAACTACAGCTGTTTCTATTCAGAAAGATCTAATCGCTTCTGGCAAAGCATATAATAAATTTGAAGACATGGTCCGCCAACAAAAAGGGTCCATAGATAAAGTAAATAAAATTCATTCACCAAAATATGAAAAAATAATATTTGCTCATGACAGTGGTTTTATCGAAGAGATGGATAGTTTGAATATAGGTTGGGCTACAGTTGAATTAGGATGTGGTCGAAAAGCTAAATCTGATATACTTGACCCAACTGCTGGGATTGATTTCACTTATAAAATTGGGGATGAAGTAAAGATGGGTGATCCAATCTTTAAATGTTTTAATTCTAATAAACAGAAATTATTATCAGCCACAAAATTATTAAACGACTCAATTAAAATTGGGCCGAATCAAATCAATCACAGTTTATTTTTCTAAATAATTAATTCCTACGGTGTACCTTACAGACTTGAGATGGCTCCGTGCCCTGGATAAAAATTTCAGACTCAACTGTGCATAAATTCGTTGGCATATCTTTTGTAATTGAACAAATTTCAAAATTGATCACTCCACTAGGTCGAACGAAATTCATTCGCTTAAGTCTCAATGTATCGTGTGCTACTGCCATAAAATTTGCCCATGCTGGAAGAGCAGCTCGAGAGCCGTCTTGACCTGCGCCTAAACTTACAATAGGATCATCTACTCCAATCCATACTCCAGCAGCCAATTGTTTTGAAAACCCAACAAACCAAGCATCAGTCCAATTTTGAGTCGTACCTGTTTTACCTCCAGCAGGATGATAAAAGTTATGTCTCCAACGGGCGCTTCCCCCTGTACCTGCATCCATCACTGTTTGTAACATTGATGTCATTACATAGGCTGATTCTTCTCTGAGAACTTCTTCTCTAATAGGCTCATATTCTTTAATAATATTTCCATATCGATCTTCTACTTTAGTTATACCAAAAGCTTTATTAAGAACTCCTTTATTTGCAAAGGAAGAGTAAGCATTTACTATATCTAATAAATAAACTTCCGAAGTACCAAGGGCAATTGCATCTACTGCACGAATATCTGTTGTGATGCCCATTCGTTTAGCCATTGATTTTACTTCAGATGCTGGCACAAGTTCTTTCACTACTCTTACAGCAACTAAATTAATTGATTTGCGAATTCCCTCTCTGAGAGTTGTTAGCCCGCTTGTCGTTCCATCATAATTTCTTGGCATCCATTTTTCCCACTCTCCATTTGCATTTAGTACACGAAGAACCAAGGGTTGGTTTAATAATTGTTTTGTAACTGAATATCCATTATCTATCGCAGCCGTATATACGAAAGGTTTAAATACTGAACCAGGTTGACGCTTTGCTTGAACAGCTCTATTATATTGATCATGATAATCAGGACGCCCACCAACCATCGCTAAAATAGATCCAGTTGAAGGGTCCAAAGCTACAAAAGCTCCTTGAACTAAAAGTTTATTTCGAAGGTCTTCATAGAGTAATGTGTCACCTTCCATCATCATTCTTACTGAATCTTCGGGGAAAATATTAAGGTAGGCTAATCGTGAGAACTCCTCTGGATCATTAAAAATGCGCTGATTTAATTTTTCCTGATTGGTCTTAATAGCATTCATCAATGCTTCTTCTGCTGCAGATTGCACTCTAGTATCAAGCGTGGTATAAATCTTTAATCCATCTCTGTAAATGTTAACACCAAGACGATCGTCTTCTTTCTCCATAGTTCGTCGAATATATTCAGTAAAGTAAGGAGCTTTACCTTTAGCTGTAGATTCAGAAATGTTCTCAGGCTCAATAACTCGAGCTTCGGAATACATATCTTTTGTTATAAATTTTTCATCCCGCATTACTCTAAGTACAACATTCCGTTTATAATGAGCTCTTTCAGAATGATTTATTGGAGAATATGTTGCTGGTGCAGGTAAGATTCCCGCAAGCATCGCAGATTCGCCTAATGTCAATAAAACTGCATCTTTTCCAAAGTAACGTTTTGCTGCAGCCTGTACGCCATACGTCCCATGACCAAAGTGAACATTGTTTAAATACATTTCAAGTATTTCATCCTTTGTATAAGTTCGTTCAATTTGAATAGCTGTAATTATTTCCTTAATTTTTCTGATAATCGTTTTTCTAAATCCTATTGTATCATAAAGAGTGCGAGCCACTTGTTGAGTCAGAGAACTAAATCCCTGTTCATAACTTAAACTTATAATATTTACTACAATTGCTCTGATAATACTTCTAGAATCAATACCCCAATGATTATAAAATCGACGATCTTCCGAACCAATAACTGCATTTTTCATATTGTTAGGAATTTGATCCAAACTAACAAAAATTCTTTTTTCTAAAAATAATTCATCTAAAATCTCTCCATCTGCAGAATAAATCCTTGTTACTAGATCTGGATCATAATTTTCTAGTTGATCTAAAGAGGGGAGATCTTGGGCTAAATAAATAATGTAACCAATTATTATTCCTAATCCGATTAATACAGTTATTAATGCGCTTTTAAAATATTTGGTTAAAGTGGGAATGGAAAGGTTTACAGCCATCATCAAATTTAAGTTACTACCCAACTAATCATAGGTAGGAATTCTTTCTAATTAACTTCTGAATAATAAAATACTTTAATTCCAACTATTCTTTTGAGGGATGAATCATTTTCTCTGGCTGAACCAACTTATCAAAGTCTTCTCCACTCATATAATCCAAGGCAATTATAGCATCTCGAAGTGAAGTATTATCTTTATATGCTTTCTTTGCCACTTCAGCTGCTTTATCATATCCAATATGTGAATTTAAAGCAGTTACTAACATAAGAGAATTATACAAATTGCTATTGATTCGTTCTTTATTAGGTTTAATACCTTCTACGCAATTTTTTCGAAATGAGCTAGTAGCATCAGAAAGAATACGAATTGACTGAATAATATTATATGCTAAAACTGGTCGATATACATTGAGTTCGAAATTCCCACTTGCACCAGCTACAGTAATCGTGGTATCATTTCCCATAATTTGACTACATACCATTGCCATAGCTTCGCACTGTGTTGGGTTTACTTTACCAGGCATAATTGATGACCCTGGTTCATTTGAGGGAATTACGATTTCACCAATACCTGAACGTGGACCACTAGCAAGCCAACGTATATCATTGGAAATTTTAAATAGAGACCCAGCAACTGTTTTCAAGGCGCCGGATAATTCAACTATACAATCTTGACCTCCTAAAGCCTCAAATTTATTTTCTGCAGTTTTAAAGGGAAGTCTAGTAATAGACGATATTTCTTTTGCTACAGCTTCTGCATAACCTTCAAATGAATTAATTCCTGTTCCAACAGCAGTTCCTCCTATAGCTAGCTCATAACAACTTTCAAGTGAGTTTTTAATTCGTTTAATTCCGTGGCGAAGAGCGGAACTATATCCTGAAAATTCTTGCCCTAAACTCAAGGGAGTAGCATCTTGGAGGTGAGTTCTACCCAATTTGATAATTGAGTCAAATTCTTTTGATTTCTTTTCGAAAATTTTCTCTAACTTTTCTAACTTTGGAATTAATTCCCCTATAGCTAATTGAACTACGGCAATATTAATTGCTGTTGGGAAAGTATCATTTGTTGACTGGCTCATGTTTACATGGTCATTAGGATGGACGGGATCTTTAGTTCCGATTTCTCCACCCATCATTTCAATCGCTCTATTTGATATAACTTCATTGAAATTCATATTTGATTGAGTTCCTGAACCAGTTTGCCAAATAACAAGCGGAAAATGTTTATCAAGATCACCATTAATAACTTCATCAGATGCTTCTAAAATAGCATTAGCTATATTTTTGTCCAGCTTACCTGCTGAAGCATTAACTTTTGCTGCAGCTTTTTTAACAATCCCATAAGCACGAATGAATTCACGTTGAAATCGCTCTCCACCAATTTTAAAATTGTTAATAGATCGTTGAGTTTGGGCACCGTAATATTTTCCATTGGGTACTTCTACTTCGCCCATACTATCTTTTTCTTTACGATATTCCATATGATTAACCCTATTTAACTACCCAGGTATCTCCCGCGTTGATTATATCCTGAATGGTTACTTTATCTTTTTTCTTAGTGGCTTCATTAATCTGATTCATCATCATATCTTCATAGGTGGCGTCTTCTATGGAGTAGAGTACTCCAATGGGGTCAGGGAAGCCATCATTATAAGTCATATTGGAGAGTAATGATGCGATAACATAATCTGACTCATCGTGCACAAGAATATCATCCGAACTCCATTTATCTCCAATCTCGACAACTGTAGGTTTATTGCCATCGAGTCTTATACCTTTGTTTTTTTCAACACCAAAAATCATTGGGCTTTTGTTTTCTAACCAAAGTACTGTATCTAATTTAGTCTCCTTATCAGTTAATGATGAAAAAGCGCCATCATTAAAAATATTACAATTTTGATAAATTTCCATAAATGATGTCCCTTTATGGGCGTGTGATTTAGTAATCATCTCCTGCAAATGCTTTGTTTCTTTATCAATAGTTCTAGATACAAATGTAGCTCCAGCACCTAGCGCAAGAGTCAATGGATTAAAAGGGCGATCCAAAGAACCCATTGGTGTCGATTTTGTCACCTTGCCAACTTCGGAAGTTGGAGAATATTGACCTTTGGTAAGCCCATAAATTCTATTATTGAATAACATAACATTGATATCTAGATTTCGACGCAAAAGGTGAATTGTGTGATTTCCGCCAATTGAGAGTCCATCACCATCACCAGTTACAACCCAAACGGATAAATCTGGATTTGCAAGTTTTACACCAGATGCGATTGCAGGAGCACGTCCATGAATAGTGTGGAATCCATATGTATCCATGTAATAGGGAAAACGACTAGAGCAACCAATACCTGAAATAAATACAAGGTTTTCTTTATCAATACCTAAATTGGGAAAAACTTTCTGAGTTTGCGCTAAAATAGCATAATCCCCACACCCAGGGCACCATCGGACTGCTTGATCAGAGGTAAAATCTTGTTTTGAATAAGTATTTTTTACTTTTGCTTCAGACATTTTCTTTATCCTATTAATGAATTTGCTGCTTTTTGAATATCAGCAGAACTAATTGGTTTTCCACGAACTAAGTTTAGTCCTTTAACATCTATTAAATATTCTGCTCTAACTATCTTAATTAATTGACCACAATTAATTTCAGGCATCAAAACATTTTTAAATTTAATTAATACCTCACCCAAGTCTTTAGGCAATGGATTTATCCATCGGATATGAAAATGGCTCACCTTTTTCTTTTTTGCCTGTAATGCTTCTGCTGCAGATCGACAGGCGCCTCTAGTTCCGCCCCAACTTAGAATCAATAAATCACCACTTTTATTCCCAAAAATTTCGGATTTACCTAAATCATCGGCAATCGATTCAACCTTTCTCGCACGTGTTTCAACCATGTAATGGTGGTTTTCAGGATCATAACTTACATTGCCTGTAACATCTTCTTTCTCTATACCACCTATTCTATGCTCTAGATCTTTCATGCCTGGGATAGCCCATGGGCGTGCTAAAGTTTTCTTATTTCTCAGATAGGGCATAAACTGTCCATCAACCAGAGAAGATTTGTCTGCAAATTTTACATCTATAGATGGCAGATCATCAACAACTGGAACTTGCCAAGGCTCAGATCCATTTGCTAGATACCCATCAGTTAATAATAATACTGGAGTCATATATTTAATAGCAATTCTACATGCTTCGTAAGCCGCGTAAAAACAATCGCCAGGTGTGGACGATGCAATTACAGGCATTGGCGCTTCACCATTACGCCCATACATAGCTTGAAGCAAATCAGACTGTTCAGTCTTTGTTGGCAAACCTGTACTAGGACCGCCCCGCTGAACATTGACTACAACTAATGGTAATTCAGCTATAACAGCTAGACCCAATGCTTCTCCTTTTAAAGCAATACCGGGTCCAGATGTAGCAGTCACACCTAAACTTCCAGTAAATGCAGCCCCGATTACAGATGCAATACCTGCGATCTCATCTTCCGCTTGAAATGTTTTAATTCCTAAATGCTTCCAAGCCGATAAGGTATGTAGTATATCACTAGCTGGAGTTATGGGATAACCTCCATAAAATAAATTTAATTTTGACCTCTCAGCAGCTGCTGCTAGCCCCATAGATAATGCATAGTTACCCACAACATTACGATACGTTCCTGGAGGTAAACTTGCTTTATCCACTTTATATCTTGTTGTAAAAATTTCAGTTGTTTCACCATAGTTATATCCCGCATCCATAGCTCTAACATTTGCCTCAACAAGCTCAGGTTTCTTAGCGAATTTTATTGCCAACCAATCTTTAGTTGGTTGTGTTGGCCTATCATAAATCCAGAATAAAAGGCCGAGTGCAAAAAAGTTTTTTGTTCGATCAACAATTTTAGGAGTAAGCCCCAAATCTTCACAAGCTATCGCAACCATTTTACTCATCTCAACTGAATAAACTGTATAGTGGTCATCTAGAGTTTTATCTTCTAAAGGATTTGTTTCATAGCTCGCTAATTTTAAATTTTTTGGCGTAAAAGCATTCGCATTACAAATGATTGTTCCGCCCGGTAAGATTTCTTTTTGATGCACTTTTAATGCAGCTGGATTCATAGCCACTAATATATCAGGTGCATCCCCAGGAGTATGAATATCTCTTGAACTAAACTTAATTTGAAAAGCACTTACCCCTGCTAATGAACCAGCTGGCGCTCTAATCTCTGCAGGAAAATCAGGTAACGTACTTAGATCATTGCCTACAATGGCTGTTGTTTCTGTAAATCTTCCACCAGTAAGCTGCATCCCATCCCCTGAATCTCCAGCAAAACGAATCACAACTTCATCAACTTGTTTTGTAGTTTTACTCATTAATTAACATATCTTAAATCAAATATTTTATTATTTATAGTTTTTCTAAGGAGAATTTACTTATCTGAATAAAATGAAACCAACGTATTGTGTGTGTTTTTTGCAGATACCCAGAACCACTTATTTCACTCATTATAAAGCTTTAAATTTATATATGACAAAATTTGATAAAATTAAACTAACTCAATTTTCTCATGGATCTGGATGAGCATGCAAAATTGGTCCTGAAGACCTTGCTCAGGTACTGAGCAATATTAATTCAAAATTCCATGATAATGTTATAGTTGGATTTAATGAATCTGACGATGCAGCCGTAGTTTCTTTAAGCGATGATAAACTTTTAGTGCAGAGTGTAGATTTTTTCACTCCTATTGTTGATGATCCTTATCAATTTGGACAAATTGCTGCTGCTAATGCTTTATCTGATATTTACGCCATGGGTGCAAAACCTTTATTCGCATTAAATATCGTTGGCTTCCCAATCAATGAATTATCAAAAGAAATTTTATCAGAGATTCTTAAAGGAGGGTCAGATAAAACTTTGGAAGCGGGCATACCCATAGTTGGAGGTCATTCAATTGATGATAAAGAACCTAAATATGGTTTAGTCGTTAGTGGTGAAGTAAAAAAATCAGGATTGATTAAAAATTCTGAAGCAAAAGAAGGCGATGTATTAGTCCTCACGAAACCATTAGGCACTGGCATTATTTCCACAGCTATTAAAAATAACAATGCTCCGCAAGATATAATTACTCAGGCAGTTAATTGCATGAGTGCTTTGAATGCATTTGCTGGAAAATTAATGAATGAATTTTCTGCTCACGCGGCTACAGATATAACCGGGTTTGGATTGTTAGGGCATCTAAATGAAATGTGCCAAGCAAGCCAGTTGACAGCTGAAATCAATTTTGACAGTATTCCATTTCTAAAGGGTGTGCGGTCATTAGCGATAAGTGAGAATATATCAAGCGGAACTAAACGTAACTTAGACTATGCTACTCATTTTACATCTTTTAATAGAAAAATGAGTAAAGAAGAAAAACTAATGATTGCAGATGCGCAAACATCTGGAGGATTATTAGTTGCCATGCCTGAAGAAGTAGCTGATGAATATGCAAAGAAGTGCACTGAAGAGACAGGGCTCAATGCAAAACAAATCGGTTTTCTTACCACATCAAAAAAGAATAGAATTATAATCAATTAATCATCCAAATATATTATTAGTAAGGACTAATTTTATTTATATACGATAAAATTAGTCCTATTTAATTCTTGGACGCAAACTCATAGAAGACGTAATTTTCCTTTAAGGGAATATCATGCTTAATATTACAAGAAAAGTGGAATATGCATTAATTGCGTTACGCCATATGCAATCAAAGAGTGATAACGCACTAACCAGCGCTAATGAAATTGCTAAGCAATATGGAATACCTAAGCAATTGCTTGCAAAAACTTTGCAGCAAATGGCTCGCCATAATATTGTTGAAGCAACTCAGGGAGCTAACGGTGGATATAAGGTTGCTGCCAATTTAGATCAAATTTCTTTAAAGGATTTTTTCGAAAAACTTGAGGGCCCATTAGGCATGATGGATTGCTATTTCGAATCAGATTGTTTACAAATGACAAACTGCAATATTCGAATTCCTATTCAGCGAATCAATAACAATTTGCGAGATATGTTTTCTCAAATGACACTTCAAGAGGTTACCCAATAATGTCACAGGTTAAAGAAGAACAAATTATTGATATCCTCAAACAATGTTACGATCCTGAGCTACCAGTAGACTTGTGGAATTTGGGACTGATCTATAATATTCAAATTCAGGAAGCATATGATAATAGTAAATCCGATGTCAATATTGTTATGTCATTGACTACACCTGGCTGTAGTATGGGCGGCCAAATGTCAGACGATATAAAAACTAAGCTTGAAACGCTTGATGAAGTTAATCAAGCATTTGTAGAGGTCACTTTTGACCCACCTTGGAATCCAGAAATGATTACTGATGAAGCTAAAGAAAAACTAGGTCTTGATTTATCTGAGCCAAAGGAGCGAAAAGAACCTGAAATAGAAACGGAATGGGAATAATGGAAAAACAAAGCAATACAAAAGAAATATTTGATGCTGGTATAAAGATGACAAAAAAAGCAGCGGAGCGACTTTCTGCTGTCATGGAGGCTGAAGGTAAAAAAGGCTTTGGTTTACGAATGGAAGTAACTACTGGTGGGTGCTCTGGTATGAACTATAATATGTCATTTGAAAAAGAACAAAAAGAATTTGATAAAGTATTTAACAGCCAAGGAATGCAAATTTTTTGTGATTTAAAAAGCTATCTTTATCTTAAAGGGATTGAAATTGATTTCTCAAATGATATCCTTAATGGTGGGTTTCAAATTGTAAACCCAAATGCTGAGCGTACCTGCGGTTGCGGGACTTCTTTCTCAGTTTAGAGTCCATGAAAAAAGATCAGAATATTATCG
>CETV01074929.1_pt1 | contig 11964 bp, 8 predicted proteins | sample 531451 | NCBI WGS metagenome assembly CETV01 (sample SAMEA2623155, study PRJEB7988) | marine metagenome | isolation source: saline water (ENVO:00002010), including | reverse complement strand
CGTGTCACCCAGCGCGCCTGCGAGGACTGGCGCGACCCCGACACCTTTCTCGAGTTCCACCCCGCCTTTCCTGAAGCCGGCGTGCGCCTGGACTTCACCTTCAACTGGCAAAAGCCCACCGAGATCGCCTCGCGGATCCAGTCGATCATGCCGACGGACACGGCTGGCGCCTTCTCCGCCTTCGGCTGGGACGCCGTCAACGTGGTTGTGCAGGGGCTGGTGGAGTTGGAGGAGCGACCGAACCTGGTCAAGCTCACCAAGTACATCGAGGGCGGCATCGAGCCCGTGCTGGAAGCGACGCTGCGCCGCTTCTACGAACGGCTGCTCGGTGCCGGCTGGCGCGACCAGCCGGAGATGAAGAAGCTCCTGCATGACGCGCACCGCGGCAACATGAAGCGCCCGTCGGAGGCAGCCAGTGCGGACCTGCTGGCCCTGGTCGCCTTTTACGAACACCATGTCCCGCAGTCGCAGCGCAACAAGGTGCTCGACGCCCAGGTGCGCACCTTCCGCCACAACCGCGAGCACTACCAGAAGATCACGGCCAACCTGCTGCCGGTGCTCTCGATGCTGACCTCCGGCGACCTCGGCCGCAGCCTGTCGCCCGACCCCTTCGACGCTGGCGATGCCAGGCCGATCATGAACTTCGAGAAGATCGAACGCGCCGGCCACGTGCTGTACATGTGCCTGGACTCCCTGCCCGACCCGTCGGTCGCCACCGCCATCGGCGCACTGGCCCTGGCCGACCTGGCCGCGCGTGCGGGCATGCGCTACAACCTGGGCGGCTACCGGCGCATCTCGCTCTTCGTGGACGAGGTGTCGAACGTCATCAACCAGCCGCTGATCGAGATCCTGAACAAGGGCGCCGAGGGTGGCATCTTCACCACCTGCGCGATGCAGACGCTGGCCGACCTGGCCAAGCGCCTGGGCAGCGAAGATGCGGCGCGCATGGCGCTGGGCAACCTGAACAACCTCATCGCGCTGCGGTCCAAGGACCGGCCGACACAGGACTTCGTGGTCGAGACCTTCGGCAAGACCGCGATCCACTCGATGCGCGTAGGCCTGAGCAGCGGCGCCGACGCCCACCTGGGCGACTTCTCGTCGAGCTACTCGACGCAACTCACCGAGAGCTTCGAGGAGATGGTGCCGGCCGACGTGCTGGGCAAGCTGCCAAACCTTCAGTACTTCGCCTCGGTGTCGGGCGGGCGGATCATCAAGGGGCGGTTCCCGATCCTCGACCCGGATGCGGATGAGCCCACAGCAAAACGTGCGGCGCCAACGAAGGCGATCCGGACGCCAGCTGCGATGACGGGGCATGCGTCGTGATCCGCGTCGTCACCATCGCCGCGCTGCTGTGCCTGCTGGTGCTGGTGCTCTACCTGCCCTCGGCGCATCCGCCGGAACGGTTCCTGGCGCAGATTCGAACCGAGCACCAGGCGATGGAAGAGTTCTGGGGCGAGGCGCCCGCGCTGCGGATCCTCGACCGAGCGCTGGGCCTCCAGGGTGCCGCACGGGAGGCCACGCCTGTGCCTCCGGCCGCCACCGCGTCGGCAGCAAACGGCGTCGACGGCGCCGTGGCGCGGGAGATGGCTTCCGTCAACCAGCGGCTGTTCGGGAACAGCTACTTCCGTGCGATCGATGCATTGGTACTCCTGGCCGCGTTTCGTGCATCGGCCATGGTCGAGTGGCTGCCATGGTTGGCAGTGGCCGCGTTGGCGGCCTTGATCGACGGCGGCATCGTGCGGCTGATCAAGGCCAAGGAGTTCAGGCACCACGATCCCGAGCTCTTCGCGCTGTTTGCAGGCTTGGCCATCACCGCTGCGTGTGCCGCGGTCGTGGCGCTCGTCATTCCGATGACGATGCCACCGCTGCTGCTACCCGTCGTGCCCGTTGGTGTCGCGGCGCTCGCAGCCCTGGCGCTGGCCAACTTCCACCGCCGGGCTTAGCCCCTGGGCTTGACGGCCGCCTCACGAACGATCGCTTCGCCACGCGCGATCATGTGGTTGATGAAGTCAGGCACCGGCGCAGTCTTGGCACGCCACTCGGCCGAGTTGATCCGATCCAGGTGACCCGCAATCGTAGCTGCGATCCGGCGTGCGTCTGTCTTCGACCACCAACTCGACAACGCCTTCGGCAGCGCATCGGCAGCAGAAATCTCGGTGGCGCAGTCAAACAGCAGCTTGGCCATCAGACGCAGGTGCCGGTCGAAGCTGGCGAACAGGTAACGTGGGCGCCCGTCAGGTCCTGCCTCGTTCACTTTGCGGACAAACTCGCTCAGGTGGGTCAGGTCCCAGGCGGCATTGCGCGCGCCTGCGATCGCTGCCTCTCGGTCTGATGAGTTCTTGTCCTTGAACACCCGACGCCTCGGCGGCGAGTTGGGGGCGAAGTAGACGCTGGCCAGCATGGCTGCCGGCCCACCGAACATGAAGTCATCCCTCATCCAATCCAGAAGGCGCAGCACCCGCTCGATGGGCCTCAGGTCCTGCATCTCGAGATCCATCACCTTCAACGCGATGATGTAGTTCCGGTTCCAGCGCCTGAGCGGCTTGGCGAGGTCGTGCTTCTGCACCTCGTGCGGTAGACCTGGCGCGCGGAGTTGATCCCCACGACCGAGTGCGACGTCCATCACATCGTGCACCCTCGCGTTGTCGGCGGACCGAAACCAGCCCAGCTCCTCCCACGCCGCCTCGTTGCCAGCCGTGTGCGCCGGTCGTGGAATGCCACCGATGGGTCGATCTCGATGTCGAGGCACTGCGCAAACGCGAGAAGGCCGGCAGCCGTTCGGACCTGCTGATCGGCCTCCACACGGCGCCCAACGCGCAAGCTGTGCCATCCGGGACACCACGTTTCGGTCGGGAATCAGGATCGTCTTCGATCGCTCGATGTGCTGGTCGTAGAAGAACCCATCGGGGTGAAACAGACCTACGGGTGGCGGCAAGTACCCCGGCACACATACCTCGGTGCCAGCGAGGCGCTCACTCAGCGCATACAGGTCCGCCAAGGGGTAGTCAGCCGGAAACTTCAGCAACATGCTGAAGTCTTCGTCCGCATCGTGCATCCCCACGCCTCCCGCTCAAGCGCTCGCGGCTACTGCCGCAGCAGGTCTTCAGCCATGCCATCCAGCCGCGCCTTGACAGCACGCCAGCCAGGCATGTGCCGGTCAAGCAGTCGGTAGAACCTGGCGCTGTGGTCATGGCTGGCCAGGTGGCAAAGCTCATGGAGCACGACATAGTCGATGCAGTCCCGAGGCGCCTGCACCAAGGCCGGGTGCAAAGTGATGCGCCCGCGCGGCGAGCAGCTGCCCCACTGCACGCGCATCCACTGCAGACGCATCGGTGGCGGTACCTTCACCCAGCGCAGTCCAGCGGCGATGGTGTCCAGGCGTTCGCGCAGCACTTCGCCGGCCTGATGACGAAGCCACGCTGACATCTCGGCCTGCACCTCCGCGGCAGCTCTGCGCTGGACGGTGATCTCCAAGAAGCCGCCGCGCAGCCGGCACGACGCCGCTGCCGTGGGATCCACGGTCACGCGCAGCCGGTAGCGTCGCCCCAGGTAGTGCACGGCCTCGCCGCTGGTGTAGTCCCGGTGGCGAACGTGCTCCAGCCGTGCCTTGGCCTGCGCCACATGCTGCGCAATCCACCCGGCGCGCTTCTTCACGGCCTGCGCCACGGCGGCGTGCGTGGCGCCCAAAGGCGCGTCGACCAGGACACGCCCGTTGGCCTCCACGTGGATGGCCACCCTGGAGGGCTGCCGCTGCGGCTGCAACCTCAGTGCGTAGTTGATGACGCCCTCGCCATAACGAACGCTGAATCGGCCAGGCTTCGCGAGCTGATTGGCCAGCGCGCTGGTCATTGCGCCTTCCCGAGGCCCAGGCGGGTGATCTGCACGATCTGCTCGACCGCTTCCTTGGCCCGGACCAGCCCCAGCTTGCCGAACAGCAGCGGCAGCAGCCCCTTGCGAATGGCCGCCTCGATGCTTTGCGGGCTGAGAGAGTTCTCGGCCACCGCCGTCCGCACCACCTCATCGATCTCCAGGGCCTGCGCCACCAGGGTCTGTCGAGCCGCATCGTCCATGGCCTCCACCGCGCCCTCGCCCAGCACGAGACGCAGCACACCAAAGTAGGCCCGTGCATGCGGCTTGTCGGCCAAAAGGTCTGGGGTGCCCGGTGGCTGGCGCGACGACACCTGCTCCTCGAAGTCCTTGAACAGCGCGTACTGCTTCAGCGGGTGATCGAACATCGCCTCGGCCTCCGCTATCGCTTGCCTCAGCAGTTCACCGAACACCTTCTGCGCGTACGGATCGTCGGCCAGCTCCTGCTCGATGGTCTTGCGCAGCCGGGTTCGGATCAGGTCGGTCTCGTTGCGCGTCTTCTCCTCGGACCAGTCTTTCGGATCCTCGGCCTGGCCCAGCTGGTGCACGAGGTACACGCCCTCGGGCTCTCGAACCTCTTTGCCGATCACCTGCTTGTCCACCAGCTTGCGGATCTGCTCCTCGTAGGTGCTGTAGTCCACCACTTCCATCGCGTCCCGACGTGCAGTGATGCGCAGTTCGGTGAAGAAGCGCAAGTCGGCCTTGTACCGGGCGATCAGCGCTTCAGAGAAGCTCTTGTCCTCGAAGAAGCTGCGGCTCGACAGCGCCGTCTGCAGGCACAGGCCGAAGGCCGTCACCGCGGCGTAGAAGTCGTCGCGCAGCTTCTGCCGCTCGTCGTACTCCTCACCGTCAGCCGCTTTCACGAACCTGGGCGTCAGCACCTGTCGGAACTGTTCCCGGTCCAGCTTGTTGGCCACGCCCTTGAAGAACGACCACATGCGGTCGTGCAGCCCTGGCAGGCGCTTGTACTCGGTGTCGACGTTGCGATAGAGCCCTTCAATGTCTGCCACATCAAAGCCGCCCTGGGTGCGGGTCTCCAGGTCCTGGTACGCCCGAATGGCCGTGTCCAACTCCTTGAGGATGCCGCGGTAATCCACCAGCACGCCGTAGCGCTTGTCGTCGTGCAGCCGGTTCACGCGGGCGACGGCCTGGATCAGGTTGTGTCCCTTGAGCGGCTTGTCGATATACAGCACGGTGTTGCGCGGCTCGTCGAAGCCGGTGAGCAACTTGTCCACCACGATCAGCAGGTCCGGCCCGTCGTCGGTGCCGAAGTCGGCCACCACCTGCTTCTCGTAGGTCTCGGCGTCCAGCCCTTGGGCCAGCACCGCCTGCTTCCACCACTTCTGCACTTCGGGCAGCTTCTCCTCATCCACTTCGGCGTTGCCCTCGCGCGTGTCGGGCGGCGAGATGACGATGGCGCTGGTGACGAGGCCGGTGTCGTCGAGCGCCTTCTTGTAGCGGATGGCGTCGAGCTTGCTGTCGGTGGCGACCTGCCCCTTCAGGCCTAAGTCCAGCTTCTTGATATTCTCGCTGAAGTGCGTGGCGATGTCCCACGCGATCAGCTCGATGCGGCCTGCCGCGCCGTAGATGGCGCCCTTCTTCGCGAACTTCTTCTTCAGGTCACCACGCTGTGCATCGCTCAGGCCGGCGGTGATCTTGTCGAACCAGCGGTTGACCGCCTCTTCGTTGATCGTCAGCTCGGGCACGCGCTCTTCGTACAGCAGCGGCGCCACCGTCTCGTCTTCTACGGCCCGCTGCATGGTGTAGGCATGCACGATCGGACCGAACTTGTTGGAGGTCTTCTCGTCCTTCAGCAGCGGCGTGCCCGTGAACGCGATGTAGGCGGCGCGTGGCAGCGCCTTCTTCATGCGCTCATGCGTTTCGCCGCCGTGGCTGCGGTGGCCTTCGTCCACCAGTACGATCAGGTTGGGCGACGGGTTGCGGCACTCCGGCAGCTTGGACGCCGAGTTGAACTTGTGCACCAGCGTGAAGGTGATGCGTTCGGTGCCACTGCCGATGCGCCGCGCCAGGTCGCGGCCCGTCATCGCGCGGCTCTTCTCCCCGTCTTTCAGTGACGCGATGGCCGAGCCGAAGGCGCCGCCCGAGATGAAGTTGCGCGAGAGCTGCCCTTCCAGATCCACTCGGTCGGTCACCACGACCACGCGGCACTCGGCCAGCGCGTCCACCAGCAGCAGCGCCTTGGTGAGGAACACCATCGTGAAGCTCTTGCCCGAGCCCGTTGTGTGCCACACCACGCCACCCTCACGCCCACCGTCAGGCCGCAGCTGCTGGATGCGCGCCAACAGCGCACGGATGCCGAAGAACTGCTGGTAGCGCGCGACGATCTTGCCCACCTTGCGGTCGAAGAGCACGTAACTGCGGAGGAACTCCAGCAGCCGCCTAGGCGTGAGCAGGCTGACCAGCAGGCGGTCCTGGTCGGTGGGCTCCATGGGCTGCGCCCACAGCGCGTCGAAGTAGCTGGCCAAGGCTGAGGGCTTGCCTTCGAACAGGCGGGCGCGCACGTCGGCGGGCAGCACGGCGTTCTTCGCAGCAGCCTGGTGAGCGGCATCGAACTCTTCCTCCCGCCAGCGGGCCCAGAACTTGGCGGCCGTTCCCGTGGTGCCGTAGCGGCCCTCGGTCTGGCTCGCGGCCAGCAGCAGCTGGGCATAGCCGAAGAGCTGAGGGATTTCGTCGGGCCGCTGGTTGCGCAGGTGCTGGCTGACGCCCTCTGTCACCATCGACTTGCCCACGTGCGTGGACTCCGGGCGCTTGGCTTCGATCACCACCAGCGGCAGGCCGTTGACGAAGCAGACGACGTCCGGGGTGCGGTGATGCGTCCCCTGGGCGGAAAGCACCTCCATCTCTTCGGTCACGTCCCAGCGATTGGCCGCCGGATTGGCCCAGTCGATGACCGGAATCGTCGGCTGGTGCTTCTTGCCGTCGGGCATGAACTCGGTGACGGTGATGCCCAGCGCGAGCTTGCCGTACAGCCGTTCGTTGGCCGGCAGCAGTCCTTCGGCCAGGTTCAGCGCGGACAGCTCGCGCACGATCTGCTCGATCCCGCTGCTGGACAGCGGGTACGACTGGCCCTTGTATTCGTAGCGGCGGGTTTGCAGCACTTCGACCAGGCGCGAGCGGAGCAGCACTTCGCGCGTGCTACCGCGCATCCCCAAGGCCTGGGAGGTGCTCAGGAGATTCCAGCCGAGATTGCAGAGCAGGTGCAGCGCCGGGAGTTGGGCAGAGTACTGCTCACGGCCATCCGGAGCCGACGGGGTCACGACAGAACCTCGGGTTCGGGGCGCACAAATCGGCGTTTGCCTGACAGTAGCGCGGTCGAGAGATTAGCCCTCTCCGTGATCAACGATTCGACTAGACGCGTGCTGGCGTGAGCGGCTTGCAGTGCAACGTCAATGATGGCGGCGATGCGCCTTTGCTCCGCAACGGGTGCTGCAGGAATCGGCAAAGCCTTCAACTGAGTCGAATTGATACTTGCCAAGTTGGTGCTGCGCTTCGCGCAGCTGAGGAAGTAGTTGCGACCGTATTCACTTGCAGCAATCGCGGCGATGAATCCGGCGTAAGCCTTGTCCTCTCGAGGACGAACGGCGAACACATGATTCTGGTGAAGGCAGGGCTCAATCTCGCCGTTCCATACGGTGCCCCGGCCTAGTTTGTCGAAGTCGCCACCCTCGGTCATCAGGACATCGCCAACGCGAAGTGCATACCGATCGAGATGCTTGCTTTCAATCTCGATCTCCCGCACCTCACTCAGGTCGAGTCGTCCATCTTGCACGTTGGCAACACGGAGGTAGGGCACCTTGATCGCGGCTCCCTTGGTGCTCTTGCCCTTTGCAAGTCCCGAGCGAACCTCGGCGAGCTCGACCAATGGCATGGTCTTGAAGTGCATAACACTCTGCAATAAACGCTCTCGAATCAAGTCAGCTTCTTCTCGCCGCTTTTCAGAGAGCTGACGGGCCACAAAAATCGCGTCGTCCCAGGCTTGCAGCGTATCGGAGATACGCATCTGCTCGTCGAGTGGAGGGCGAGGAAGCGGAATGGATTCGAACGCTTGCTGTCCAAGAGTTCTGTTGCGGCCGGCACCACCTGGCGATGCCAGGTCAAGTAGCTCCTTTCCTCTTGGACACATAAAGTAGTGAAAGACGAAACGCAGATCGCACGCGCCAGCCCTTGGGCGATACATCGGAAACCGATGTGATGCGATCAACCCAGCATCGCGCCTAGATGTCAATGCAATTGCTTGCTCCCATGCAAACACGATGTTGAGAACCAGAGCGTTCTCCACTACTTGGAAGACGCGCTTGTCGCCGAGCTGCGCCCCTGAAACAGGTACCTTGTGAAAGACACCTCGACCGTGCGAGCGAATTCCGATCTCCGTGTAGATTGCATCGGACTCGACGCGGACTGGCCTTGAGTCGCGCTCAAGTAGTTCGGCGATAGTTGCCATTCGCCATCCCTCAGGCAGCATCGCCCTTCCCCTTCTTCTTCGTGATCCGCTTGGCGACTTGCCCGAGTTCCTGCACGCCGGCCTCGTCTGCCCCGGGCGCCTCCAGCACACGCGCGGCGTACGCCTCGCCCTCGGCCTCCAGCGTCGCCCGACGCTCCGCCGCGAATCGCTCGTACTGCCTCTCCGCATGCGCCACCGCGTCCTTGTGCGACACGCTGCCCGCACCTGTCAGCACTTGGCGCTGGTTGAAGTTCAGGAAGGCGTCCAGACGCTCGGCCCAGTCCTTCAGGAAGATCTCCTTGCGCCTCAGCGCCTGGTCTTCGGCGAAGTCCAGCCACATGGTGACGATGCGGTTCAGCTCCCCGATCTCGGCATCGCGCAGGTAGTTCTTCGCGGTGCCCACGTCGGCCTTGGTGACCTGCGCCCCCTTCCAGGTGCTGAGGCCCATGTGGGGCTGTGAGGCATCGGCGCGACGAAGGATCAGCTCGGGTGCGGTCTGGCCATGCACCGCGTAGTGGAGCTTGTTCTGGATCACCTTGAAGAAGCGCGTGGTCTCGGGCAGCGAGGGCACGTAGTCCGCCGCCATCGCGAAGATCTCCCGCACGCGCAGGTACATGCGCCGCTCGCTGGCGCGGATGTCGCGGATGCGATCGAGCAGTTCGTCGAAGTGGTCGCGCGCGGGCTTGTCCCCGACGGGCGGGTTCTTCAACCGCTCGTCGTCCAGCACGAAGCCCTTGACGAGGTACTCGCGCAGGTGCGTGGTGGCCCACTGGCGGAACTGCGTGCCGCGGGGTGACTTCACCCGGTAGCCGACGGCCAGGATCATGTCCAGGTTGTAGAGCTGGACCTTCCGTCGAACCTCGCGTTTACCCTCGGTTCGAACTGTCAAGTGATCCTTGACGGTTGCGGCAGCCGCGAGCTCTCCCTCGGACAGCACGTTCCGGACATGCAGGCTGATGTTCTGCTTCGTGGTCTGGAACAGGGCGGCCAGCTCGGCCTGGTTGAGCCACACCGTGCCGCCCTCGGCGCGCAGGAACAGCCGGGACTGCCCGTCCTCGGTGGCATAGAGAACGAGTTCCCCTGCGCTGCCATCGGCAGAGGCTTTCTCACTCATACCCCAGCTCCTTCAGGTACGCGTCCATCTGCGCTTCTAGCCGCGCCAACTCGGCCTTCAGCTGCTCGCGCTCGCGCCGCACGGCCATCAGGTCGATCTCGGCCTCTTCCTCGAACGTGTCGACGTAGCGGGGGATGTTCAGGTTGAAGTCGTTCTCGGCAATCTCGGCCGGCGTGGCCAGGTGGGCATAGCGCGCCACGGGCTGGCGGGCGGCTGCGGTGTCCAGGATGCGCTGCAGGTCGGCCTCGCGCAGCACGTTCTGGTTCTTGCCGGCCTCGAAGTCGCGGCTGGCGTCGATGAACAGCACCTTGTCGTCCGCCCTGTGCTTGCGCAGCACCAGTACGGCAGCGGGGATGCCGGTGCCGTAGAACAGCTTCTCGGGCAGGCCGATCACCACGTCCAGCAGGTTCTCCTCGATCAGCTTCTGACGGATGCGCCCCTCCGCTGCGCCACGGAACAGCACGCCATGCGGCACCACCACGGCCATGCGGCCGGTGCCCGGCTTCATGGTCTCGACCATGTGCAGGATGAAGGCGTAGTCGCCCTTGGTACGCGGCGGCAGGCCGCGGCGGAAGCGGCTGAACTTGTCGGCCTCGGCGCCTTCGAAGCCCCACTTCTCCAGGCTGAACGGCGGGTTGGCCACCACGATGTCGAAGTGCTTGAGGCTGGCCGCGCCGTCCAGCAGCTTCGGGTTGCGGATGGTGTCGCCCCACTCGATGCGGTGGTTGTCCTCGCCGTGCAGGAACATGTTCATCTTGGCCAGCGCCCAGGTGCTGCCGATGGCCTCCTGCCCGTACAGCGCGTACTTGCGTGTACCGGTGCGCTGGCGGATGAGCCGGCCGCACTTCATCAGCAGCGAGCCTGAGCCGCAGGTGGGGTCGCAGATCTCGTCGCCGGGCTGCGGGTCCATCAGCCGCGCCATCAACGTGGACACCTCGGGCGGCGTGTAGAACTCGCCCGCCTTCTTGCCGCTGGTGGACGCGAAGTTCTTGATCAGGAACTCATAGGCGTTGCCGATCACGTCGAGCTGGCCGACACGGCTCTCGCGCAGGTTCAGCTCGGGCTTCGCAAAGTCTTCCAGCAGGTGGCGCAGGATGTCGTTCTTCTGCTGCTCGTCGCCAAGCTTGTTGCTGTTGAAGCTGATGTCCTGGAACACGTCGCGCAGCTTGCCCAGGTTGGCCTCTTCGATGGCGTGCAGCGCCTTGTCGATGCGCTCGCCGTTGCCGGGCGTGTGCCGCAGCGCATGCAGCGCGTAGAAGCTGGCACTGGCCGGCAGCACGAAGCGCTCGTTCTTCAGCATCTCGGCGATCAGCTCGGGGTGGTCGCCGTACTGGGCCTTGTAGTGGTCGTAGTGGTCCTGCCAGACGTCAGAGACGTACTTCAGGAACAGCATCGTCAGGACGTAGTCCTTGTAGATGCTGGGGTCCACCGTGCCACGAAAGGTGTCGCAGGCGGCCCAGACAGCGGCGTTGATGTCGTCCTGGCTCACGGCAGCCTGGGGTGTTGCGAGGTCGTTCATGCGGTGTCCTGCGGTCAATGTGAGCCGGCTTCAGCGTCCAGGTCTTCGGCGATGGCCTGGAGCTGCTGTTCGCGGTTGTGGATGAGGCGCTGCAGCGTGTGACGCTCCCGCACCGCCAGGCCGGCCAGCGCGACGATGCTTCGCTGCTCGGCGATGGGTGGAACGGCCAGGATCAACTGCTCGAGCACCGCGCGACGGATGCTGAGCTGGCTGCTGCCCTCGGCGGCTTGCAGCAGTTGGCGCTGGCACGGCGGCTGGTTGATCTGCCAGGCCAGGAACTCCGGGTCGAGCGCAGCCTCGGGCCTGACCCTGAGGTGAAAGAACGCCGGCACGCACACGGCGTTGGGCAAGGCGGCGCCCACACAAGCCGCGTAGAACCGGGCGCCCTTGGCTGCGAAGAGGATGTCGCCATCGACGATCCAGTCAGGCTGCTTGCGACCGGCCAGCCGCGTGCGCATGACTGCTGACCAGTCGACGCCCCATTCGGGGCTGACGTCCTTCATCTGGATCACGTGCACGTCACCGTCGGCCACCTCTTCGACCGCCGAGCGGAAGGGATGGCCGGCCTGCAGCTGGGCCACGTTGCAAAGCATGGGTCTTAGTGCATCAAACGGCATACCGTTATTTTGATGGATGGAGGGCAATAAATGCAAGTGCAGTTTTATCGAAGATGCACTGAAAACAGCCTGGTCACCAACATCGCGCAGCCAGAGCAAACCCGCGAAGGGTTCGATTCCAGACGGCGAAACCCCCCTCGCAAACGCGCCATTCCGCGGCGCCGCGGCAGCGGCCGGCTCCTACCCTTTCGGTCACGCGCTCGACAGAGCACGGCCTTCAGATCCTGAAGCCACCGAAAGAGGACCGCGCCATGTACTCTGCATTGCCCGCTGCCCGCTGCGACGTCGCCACCCAGGCTGGCCAGGCCGGCTCCGGCACCCACGACAGCGAACACCCGGAGACCATCGAGACCCGGCTCTGGCTCGAGGAGCACGACTGGCTGTT
>CETV01271238.1_pt1 | contig 12038 bp, 8 predicted proteins | sample 531451 | NCBI WGS metagenome assembly CETV01 (sample SAMEA2623155, study PRJEB7988) | marine metagenome | isolation source: saline water (ENVO:00002010), including | reverse complement strand
CTGGCAGTTCCTCACTGATCCGCGCCCTTGTGGCTGGCTGCGCCGTGGGCTCGCTGGGCGGGCTCATCGGCCTGGGCGGTGCCGAGTTCCGCCTGCCGCTGCTGATCGGCCTCTTCGGGTTCGCCGCTTTGCACGCGGTCATCTTGAACAAGGCGATGAGCTTGGTGGTGGTGGCGAGCGCGCTGATCTTCCGCAGTACGACCATCCCGTTTGCAGAAGTGGCGAGCCACTGGCCTGTCATCGTGAACCTGCTGGCCGGCAGCCTGCTGGGCGCATGGGTTGGCGCCTCTTGGGCCTCACGCATGAAGGGCCGAACGCTGTACCAGGTGCTCGCGGGCCTGCTCGTCGTGATCGCCGTGGTGCTGATGCTGGGGCACGACCGCGCGACGCAGGACCCCATCCTTACCGGCACCGCCCAGCTCGTGGCCGGTGTGGTTGCCGGCTTCGGCATCGGCGTGGTCGCCTCCATCATGGGCGTGGCCGGCGGCGAACTGCTGATCCCGACGCCGGTGCTGCTGTTCGGCGTCGACATCAAGCTGGCAGGTTCGCTCTCGTTGGCCATCAGCCTTCCGACGATGATGGTGGGCTTCGCACGCTACAGCCAGGACCAGGCGTTCAGCATCCTGCGTGGGCACAGGTCGTTCGTCATCGCAATGGCGGCAGGCTCCATCGTTGGCGCGGCCATCGGAGGCCAGCTTCTGGGCGTCGTCCCGTCTGGCATCCTGCTGCCCGCCCTTGCGGCCATCTTGCTCATCTCCGCGGTGAAGGTGTGGCGGCACCAGTAGCAGCGGTACGCCTATTTCCGCCATCGATGAGGCAGCAGCTCTTCAATTCGGCTATCGAGTTGGTTGCTCGAGCACGTGCGCTCGCTCAGGGTACCGGAAGCTTTGAGCTCACTGACCGACCGTCCTTTCCCTCACCGCAGCGTGAAGCTCTGCTTCCTGCGTTTTCAGAACGAGTTCATCAGGATGCCTTGTGCACGCCACGCAGCAGTCGCAAGCCGTTGAACACCACCAGCAGACTGGCCCCCATGTCGGCGAAGACCGCCATCCACATCGTGGCACTGCCGAACACGGCCAGCACGAAAAAGATGGCCTTGATCCCCAGCGCCAGGACGATGTTCTGCCAGAGCACCGCGTAGGTCTTCTTCGAAAGCCGGATGGTCTCGGCCACCTTGCGCAGGTCGTCGTTCATGATGAGAACGTCGGCCGCTTCCTTGGCGGTGTCGGTGCCGGCCGCGCCCATCGAGAACCCGATCTGCGCCGCCGCCAGAGATGGGCTGTCGTTGACGCCGTCACCGACCATGCCGACCTGCTCGCCAGCGCCCTGCAGCTCGGCCACCACCTTTTGCTTGTCTTCAGGCAACAGACCGGCACGTACCTCGTCGATACCCACCTGCTGTGCGATGGCTTGAGCCGTCGTCGCGTTGTCGCCGGTCAACATCACTGCGCGCACACCCATCGCCCTCAGCTCGGCCACGGCGTGCCTGCTGGTCTCCTTGGTCGTGTCGGCAACGGCGAAGAGCACGAGCGCTCGGCTGTCGTCGGCCAGGACCGAGAGCGTGCGGCCCTGGGCCTCGTGCTCTTTCATCAGCGCTTCCAGCGCTGGCGAGCACTGGCCGCGCTCATGAAGCCAACGGTGGTTGCCCAAGATGTACTTGTACCCGCCGATGCTGCCGTGCACGCCCTTGCCGAGCTCGGCACCGAAATGCTGCACCTCCTCGGTCGCACCTTCGAGGCCTGCGGCAACGGCCTTGGACACCGGGTGGTCGGAGCGTGTCGCAAGGCTTCGTGCCACACGCAGGACTGGCTCGCCGGCGGCATCGCCGTTCAGCACCTGATGGGCGACCAGTTTGGGCTTGCCTTCCGTCAGCGTGCCGGTCTTGTCCACGCCGATGACAGTGAGCTTGCGCGCCTGTTCCAGGTAAACGCCGCCTTTGACCAGGATGCCGCGCTTGGCTGCTGCCGCGAGGCCGCTGACGACGGTGACCGGCGTGGAAATCACGAGCGCGCATGGACAGGCGATGACCAGCAGGACCAACGCCTTGTAGACCGCCTCCAACCACGGCCATCCGGCCAGCAAAGGGAAGCCGACGGCAACTGCTACGGCGAGCGCGAACACAGCGGGCGTGTACACCGCGGCAAACTTGTCGACGATGCGCTGCGTGGGGGCACGTTGTCCCTGCGCCTCCTCAACTGCATGGATGGTGCGAGCAAGGACTGTGTCACTGGCAGGCTTGGTGACCTGAAACTCCAGCGAGCCGCTCTGGTTGATGGTGCCTGCGAAGACGTCGTCACCCGGCCCTTTGTCGACCGGGATGCTCTCCCCCGTGACGGGCGATTGGTCGACGGCACCGTGTCCGGCCGAGACCTTCCCGTCCAGGGCGAAGCGCTCACCCGGCTTCACCCGCGCTACCGCGCCGACTGAAACAGCCTTGGCATCGGTCAACGCCCAGGATCCATCGGCCTGCTTCACTTCGGCTTGAGCGGGCGAAAGCGCCAGCAGCCCCGCAATTGCATTTCGGGCGCGTTCGACCGACCGTGCCTCAATGAGCTCGGCCAGGGAGTACAGCGCCATCACCATGGCCGCTTCGGGCCACTGGCCGATGAGGAAGGCGCCGATGACCGCCACGCTCATCAAGGCGTTGATGTTCAGCTGGCCACGGAACAGCGCGGAAAGCCCCTTCCTGAACACGGCCAGGCCCGACAACGCGATGGCGACCGCGGCGACGGCCATGCCTGCCACCCGCCACGGCAGCGTGTCCGGGAAGGCCAGGTGGAAGACTTCGGCGACCACCGCGACGCCCAGCGCCGCGATGAGCCGAACGAGCTCGGTTCGCTGGGCCTTGGCTGTCTCTTCTGCAGCCGGCGGAGCGGCAATCTGTTCCGGCGTGAACCCCAGCTTCCTGATGGCGGCGATGACCGGTTCCCACGACTCGGCAGGTGCCTCGACGGTCAGGGCTCGCGCAGGAAGGTCGAAGCGCAGACGACGAACTTCGGAGAACGACTCCAGCGCTTGTCGAATCTGACCTTCCTCGACCGGGCAGTCCATCTGGGGAATGCGCAGCAGCAAAGAACCCTTGGGCGCTGCCGGCGCAGGCGCCATCGCAGACGCGATGCCGGACGCCGGAGATGCAAGCGGGATAGGCGCTGCACAGCTTCCGGCCGAGCAGCAGGCGTCTTCGGCCTGTTTCGGCAAAGGCGGGTCCGTTTGGAAACCCGCTTTGTTGACGGCGGCGCGAGCTGCGTCCCAGGCTGCGTCCTCCGCGCGCATCGTTACCGAACAGCCGGCCATGTCGAACTTGAGATCGGTGACCCCATGCACCTGCGCAAGGGCCGCGCGGACCTGTCGTTCCTCATGGCCGCAGCACATCGCGGGCACCCCGAGGATGCGCTGCGGAGCCTGCGGGGATTTGCCGCCTTCACAGTCGCCAGAAGCGCAGCAACTGTCCGCCGCGGGTGCAGGCACGGGCGGCTGGGGCCTGGAACGGTGGAATGTGATGGGGGTCGTCATGGCAGCGTCTCGGTAGCCGCAGCATTTGAATACCTGTACCCACTACAGAGTCAAGGCCCTGCTGTGGACAGCGACTTTCGTGGGCGCTGCCACGTACAATTCTGTAGCTACTACAGACTCATCTTCCGGGGGCTGGCATGAAGATCGGCGAGCTATCTGCGGCCTCGGCCACGCAAATCGAGACCATTCGCTTCTACGAGCGGGAGGGTCTGCTGCCAGCGCCACCACGGACGTCGGGCAACTTCCGCACCTATGAAGCCCCGCATCTCGAACGATTGCAGTTCATACGCTTCTGCCGCAGCCTGGACATGTCGCTCGACGAAGTGCGAGTTCTTCTGCGGTTCAAGGACGACCCGACGGCGGACTGCGGCGACGTGAACTCGCTGCTGGACGCACACATCGGCCACGTCTCGACCCGCATCAAGGAACTGCGAACGCTCGAGAAGCAACTGAAGGACCTGCGGCAGCGGTGCTGCAGCCAGCAGAGCGCCGACCAATGCGGCATCCTGGCTGGGCTCTCCGAGGCGGCGCGGGAACCCGGCGATGCTCCCCAGCCGACGGGTCACCTACGGGGCGTACATCGTCACTGAACACCGCGCGCAGACTATGGCGCTGCCCTCATCGCACACGTCAGCCGTCGCCGCGCCAACGGCCGAAGGTGCTGCGGCGATCAGCCTTCGCGTTCCGCCTCGTTGGGGGCCACGTAGACCTTGAGATTGCCCGCGCCGAAGCCACTGGGCGCGATGGATTGAAGATCCACAGCGCGATGGCCGACGACGGCAAACTTCCAGCTGAAGCGCTTGTCGCCGTCGACAAAGGTGACCACATCCCCGCAGCGGATGTTGGCGTACTTCTGCGTCCGGACGTCGACGACATAGCCGCTGTATTGGCCGTTGTCGGGCGAACCGTAGACCGATCGGCCGTTCATCAGCTTGTCGGTTCCCCAGGGAGCTGCCGACGCAACGGATGCGCCGAGCACAGAAAAGGACGAGAGGCCAACGACGAACAGCGTGCGAACCAGAGACATTGTTCAACTCCTAAGTGATAACAAAACGGCGACCCGGTCGGGCCGTGCATGCAACGCAGCACACGGGTTGAACTCTAGAACTCGGAAGCCCACGGGATTCGGACCGCAACCTAACAGGCGCGTCATGTTGGCGATGGGGAACTGCCCCACAATCGATCCATGCGTATCTTGGTGATCGAAGACGAGGTTCGGCTGGCCGATGGCATTCGCCGAGGACTGATGGAACACGGCCATGTCGTCGACGTCTGCTTGGATGGTGTCGACGGTGCCCATCTGGCGGTCGAGGGTGTATACGACCTCTTGATTCTGGACGTCATGCTGCCGGGCATGGACGGCTTCCAGGTGCTGAAGACCGTGCGACGGACACGACAGCTTCCCGTCCTGATGCTGACGGCGAGAGACTCCGTCGAAGACCGCGTGCGAGGCTTGGAAGGCGGGGCAGACGACTACCTGGCTAAGCCCTTCGCGTTCTCCGAACTGATGGCGCGTGTGCACGCCCTGCTGCGGCGCGGCGGTGCTGACCGTGTCGTCAATCCCAGCCGCCTGGTGTTGCATGACCTCGAGGTCGACCTGATCGGCCGGCGGGCCATGCGCGCGGGCACGCGGCTGAGCCTGACAGCCAAGGAGTTCAACCTGCTCGCGCTCCTGTTGCGCCGCCGGGGCGAGGTGCTGTCGCGGACGATGCTGGCGGAGCTCGTCTGGGACATGAACTTCGACAGCGATTCCAACGTGATCGAAGTGGCCGTACGGCGACTGCGTAGGAAGCTCGACGACCCCTTCGACACCAAGCTGCTGCACACCGTTCGTGGCATGGGTTACGTGCTGGACGACCGGGAGTCGTCGTGACGCCGCATCAGGCGCCGAGCCTTGTCAAGAAGCTGTCATGGCTCTTGGCGATACAAACGCTGATCGGACTCGGCGTCGTGTCCGTCTCGATCTATGTCGCGATGTCTCTGATCCTCGCGGCAAGGGAAACAGAAGAGCTTCGCGCCAAGGTGGAGTTGTTGCGCCACGTAGTACGGGAAGCCCCCGGCGGCAAGGACACCCCTGCCCTGCGCCATAAGCTCGATGACATCCTGACCGGTCACGGCGACCTAGAGGTCGTCGTGGTCGACGCCGGCGGCCAAACCGTCTATCGAAACGTTCCTGCGAGTGATTTCAGCCGGTCTCGACAGACCGAACTGCAGACCACCTGGCTGCGAAGTGTTGTCGAAGAACCCGTCCACTTGCGCATCAAGCTGGATACCTCGGACAACCAAGCTGTGTTGCAGGGGCTGGCGGCCACGCTGCTGGCGGCCACGATCATCGGCGCGGCCGCAGTGTCGTTCGGTGGCTTCTGGCAGGTGAGGCAAGCACTGATGCCCCTGCGGCGACTGGCTCGCGAGACGCGCGAGCTCGAAGCCCACCGGCTCGATCAACGGCTCGGCACCGAAGGCTACGCGCGGGAGCTACAGCCATGGATCCGCCAGTTCAACCTTCTGTTGTCTCGCCTGGAAGGCGCTTACCAACAGTTGGAGGGATTCAACGCCGATGTCGCCCACGAGTTGAGAACGCCGCTGGCCACCCTCGTCACTCGCACCGAGCTCGACCTGCAGGCCGACCGAAGTGCGGCAGAACTGCGCGACAGCATGGGCGCGAGCCTCGAGGACTTGCACCGGCTGTCATCCATCGTCAACGACATGCTCTTCCTGTCGCGGGCGGACCGCGGCATCAAGGCGCGGCGCGGCGACGCAGCCAGCGTGGCGGAAGAGGTCGTTCGGGTGCTGGAGTTCCACGAGGCAGCCATCGAAGAGTCGGAATTGACCGTTGGCGTGCACGGTGACGCGCGGCTCGCATTCGACGCCGGGTTGCTGCGCCGTGCGATCTCCAACCTTGTCGAGAACGCGACGCGGTATGCACATGCTTCATCGGAGATCAGCGTCGACATCGCAACCGAGAAGGCAGACGAGGTGAGCATCAAGGTGCACAACATCGGCACCCCCGTCGACCCGAAGATCCTGCCGCGCTTGTTCGACCGGTTCTACCGCGAAGAATCAGCACGGTCGAGGACCGCCGGGAAGGACCACTATGGCCTGGGGCTCGCCATCGTCGCGGCCATCGCCCGCATGCACGACGGCAAGACCTTCGCTACGTCCGATGGCGGCCACACGACCATTGGCTTCACGGTCAAGGCGCAGTCCGCGAATGAACAAAAAAGTGACCTGACGGGATCGTCCCGCCAGGTCCAATGAGGTCAGACCTCCTGTTCAACCGAACGTACCCTCGCACTATCGCGTGAAACGGCCTCATCGTGTCCAGCGTCCCCACGACGTCGCTGTTATACGAATGTCCGGTTTCTGTCATCCCCGGAGAATTAGCGTGCGGACCCCGATCTGCTCGAAGTTGATTCTCGTTGGACCATCGACACGCCGCCTTTCCCGTCGGGCCTCTCTCTGCAACGCGTAGCCGCAGAGGCATCAGTCCCGAGACGCTGATCGCACTGCTGAGTCTTTACGGTGCGTTGGTATTCAACGGGCCATTCTGGACCGCAACTTTGCGCGGGCGGTCTTGGACCGATCCCGGCACGCTCGCCTTCGCTGCGGCAATGCTCGTCATGCTCGTCTCGCTGCACATCGTATTGCTGGGAGTTCTGGCGATTGGGCGCGCATCGCGACCCGTCTTGGTAATGGTGGTCGCCTGCACTGCTGTTGCCAGCCACTTCATGCGTCAATACCAAGTCTATCTGGACCCCGGCATGTTGGCGAACGTGCTCAACTCCGACGTGCCTGAGGCACTCGAGCTGTTCACATCCGGTGCACTCGGTTCGATGATTCTCTACTGCGCAGTTCCAATCGCCCTGATCTCGCTCGTGAAGATCCGGCAGCGCCTACTGTGGCGAGCGGTCACCATTCGCCTCGTCGTGCTGCTCGCGGCAATCACGGCGACGGTCGGCTCGATACTCCTCGTTTTCCAAGACTTCTCGTCCTTGATGCGCAACCAGCGCGAGATCCGCTACCTCATCACGCCGGCGAACTACATCTATTCCATCACCAAACTGTCTGTGGGGTCGGCGGGGAAGTCGCCTTCATCAAAGTTCGTGGTCGGTGCAGATGCGCAGCAGCGCCGTCCGTTGGTGGAGCGCAAGCCGAAGCTGCTGGTGCTTGTCGTGGGCGAGACCGTCAGAGCTGAGAACGTAAGTCTGAATGGATACCGTCGGCAAACTACACCGAAGCTGTCGAAGCTGGACGTCCTCAGCTTTTCCGACGTGACAGCCTGTGGCACGAGTACCGAGGTCTCGCTGCCCTGCATGTTCTCGGCCATCGGTCGCCGGGACTACGACGAATCCCGGATCCGTTCATCCGAGTCGCTGCTGCACGTCTTGGACCGGGCGAAAGTCAACGTGCTCTGGAAAGACAACCAGTCCGGCTGCAAAGGGGTCTGCAGTGGCTTGACCCAGGTGCGCACCGACGCCGCAGCCGGCGGCCCGCTGTGCTCTGAATCCCGCTGCTACGACGAGATCCTGTTAGACGACATCGACCGCTTAATTGAGCAGAACGTTGGCGATCGCGTGATCGTGCTGCACATGTTGGGCAACCATGGGCCCGCCTACTACAAGCGCTACCCATCCGATTTCAGGCGGTTCACGCCGACCTGCGACACGCAGGAGTTGCGCAGCTGTACCGAGGCGTCGATCGTCAACACCTACGACAATGCGGTCCTCTACACGGACCACTTCCTTGCCGCGGTGGTCGAGCACTTGAAGAAGGCGTCCAACACGTACGACACCGCCATGCTCTATGTCTCCGACCACGGCGAATCGCTGGGCGAAAAAGGGCTCTACCTGCATGGCGCGCCCTGGATGATCGCGCCGTCCGAGCAGACGCAGGTGCCGATGATTCTGTGGCTGTCGCCGCAGTTGGCCAAGGACACCGCGATCGACCTCGGCTGCATGGCCCACCAGACGAGCAAGCCGTGGGCGCACGACAACCTCTTCCATTCGGTCATCGGCCTCTTCGAGATCGACACCCAGGCGTACGAAGCGACGCTGGACATCACCGCCGCTTGCAAGCCGAAGTGACACATGCGGGCCAGCGCAAGCTGGCCCGTTGAGATCACTTAGAAGGTATGGCGGATGCCAACTTCGAGACCCTGAGAGTCGTCCCCCAACGCCGAGGCGCGGCCACCGACGCGGTAATCGGCATTGCCATCGTTCTTGATCAGCGCGTAGGTGCCGTAAAGCGCAGTTCGCTTCGACAGGTTGTGCACGTAGCCTACGGCGAACTGGTCGGCGTCGTTGCCGTCCAGCGTGCCCTTACCCTGCACCTTGGTGTACGAGGCTCGGATCGTCCCCTGGCCGAAAGGCGCGAAGCCGCTGAAGGTGTAGTGCCGTTCCTTGGCACTCCTGAACTTATTCTCCGACACGATGCCCTGCAACGTGAAGAGACCGAAGTCGTAGTTCGCTGCAATGCCACCCGTCTTGAACTTGTCGTCGCCCGTCGATTCGGTCTCGCCGTAGAAGCCGCCCACGTTGAAGGTCTGGGTCTTGTAACCCCCCCGCGCACCCATGTACTTCTTGCCCACGGTGCCTTCGCCGGCAGCCACGGAGAGCTGCCCGTAAAAGCCCCCCAGGTTGGACGGCAGGAAGTAGCTCACCATGTTGTCGGCCCGGACCAGCGTGTCCACTGGCGCGCCGACCGTGGTGTACAGGTTCAGCAGCGAGCCGACGCCGACGGTACCGAACGTTTCGAAGTCAAGCCACCCGTTGAAAGTGGGGACCAGGTCACGGCCCAGGCGGATCTCACCGAAATCGCCCAGCAGGCTGACCGTAGCGCGGCGATGCCAGAAGCGAGTGGCATTCGAAGTGCCGTCATCGCTGTTGACGGCCGATTCCAGCCAGAAACCCGCCTTCAGGCCGCCGCCGAGATCCTCGACGCCACGGAAGCCCAGCCGACTCGTCGCCAGGCCGCTGTTCGACATCTCCGTCAAACGAGTTCCATTGTTGTCTGTCCAGCGGACATTGGTGTCGATGATGCCGAAGATGGTGACCGACGACTGAGCGTATGCCATCGATCCGGTTGCCGCGACTATCGACGCGACGAGCAATTGCTTCATTAGATTCTCCTGCTTGGGTAACTTGTTGATCTCGAACAAGCCAGGGAGGCCTGGCGCCGCGCTGCCGTTCGTCAATCCATTGGCGAATTGCCATTGCAGCGGGCCTGTCATTCTGGAGATCCCCATCGGGGACAACATGACGCTGTTGTTATCCCCGTGTCAGCAGACTGTTCGGCAAATGCCGATAAAGTGGGCCGGCGGGACGCCGCCGCAATTGGGTGCCGCCCTGCTCCCGCAGATCTGGAAGGCGCGCGCTCAAGCAAGCTACGTCTTGATCACGCTCAACAAGCGCCTTGCGATGAGCATCACCAAGCGAGCTTGCGCCCTTGTCGACAAAGAAGACGGCCAGCAACACTGTGGCGCTGCCGAATACCGCCAGGACAAGGAGGACCGCCTTAGTGCCCACGGCCAGCAGTATGTTCTGCCACAGCAACGCGCATGTCGGCTTGGACGGCGCCACCGTATCCGCACCCTGCGCAGGTCGTCGCCAATGATGAGGATTCGACTGCTTCGCTAGCTGTGTCAGTCCGTTCAGGACCATCGAGAATCTGATGGTGGCCGCAGCACAGATCAGGGAACCGTTGACGCCATTGGCCACAGTCCCCACATGTCCCAAGGTGCCCGGCTTTTGGACCACCTTCAGCGGGTCGTCGGGCAGCAGGTTGCCTGCACGTTGTCTGTACTTCGATGTCCGAGGGACGATCGGAGACCCCGGAGCAATTCCAGGGTCAAGCACTGCTAGCTGGGACGACTACTTCAGCGTGAAGCGCACCGACGCCGGCCCGCTGCCGGGACGCGTGACGACCGCCACGACTTTGGTGCCCGGGCCGGCCGGGAACTTGCCTTTGGCCTCGAGGCGATCGCCATTCGGCGCCAACGTCGCCTCGGATTTCGCCGTGCCCGACAACAGCGTCAGCTTCGCCGACGCGCCCTTGAGGTCCACGGGCTTGCCGTGGTCGGCCACGTGCAGCGCCAGGCTGTCCGCCTTCGCAACAAGCTCGTAGTTGACATCCTTGACGACGCTGACTACGCCCCCATGCGCCGGCTTGGCGTCGTGAGCGTGCTCGCCTGCTTTCTCGTCATGGTCATGGCCCTTGTGGTCATCGGCCGACCAGGCGGGCAGCGTGAAGGCGGCGGCGATTGCGATCAAACCCAGTTTCTTGTTCATCATGGCTGTAGCTCCTTGTTCAGACAGGTTGTTGCGCCACGGGCGGCGCCGAGGGGTTTTGGTCGGGTGTTGCAGCCGCGTCGGGAAACTCGGCCAACTCGTCACGGCGGTGCGCGATGCGGTAGAGCACCGGCAGCACCAGCAAGGTCAGCGCGGTCGACGAGAGGATGCCGCCGATCACCACGGTCGCCAGCGGCCGCTGCACTTCGGCCCCTGTACCTGTCGCGATCGCCATCGGAACGAAGCCGAGCGACGCCACCAGCGCCGTCATCAGCACGGGCCGCAGCCGGGTTAATGCGCCCTCGTGGATCGCGTCGTCGAGCCGATAGCCGCTCTCGCGCAGGTTGCGGATGAAGGAGATCATCACCAGGCCGTTGAGCACCGCGACACCGGAGAGCGCGATGAAGCCGACGGCCGCGGAGATGGACAGCGGGATGTCGCGCAGCCACAGCGCGACGATGCCGCCCGTCAGCGCGAAGGGAATGCCGGTGAAGACCAGCAGGCCGTCCTTCACGTTGCCGAACATCGCGAACAGCAGCGTGAACACCAGCAGCAACGATACCGGCACGACGATCTGCAGCCGCTCGGTGGCCGACTGCAGGTTCTCGAACTGGCCGCCCCAATCCAGCCAGTACCCGGCGGGCACCTTGACCCGTTCGTCGAGCACGCGCTGGGCTTCGGCGACGAACGAACCCAGGTCACGGCCCTCCACGTTGGCGCTGACAACAATGCGCCGCTTGCCGTTCTCACGACTGACCTGGTTGGGGCCGGGCCCGACACGGACGCTCGCCACCTCGGACAACGGGATGAAGCTTGCGCGCTGGCCCTCACCGCCGCGCGGCAGCGCGATGGGCAGGCGCTCCATCGCCCGGAGATCGCCGCGCAGGTGCTCGGGCAGCCGCACCAGCACCTCGAAGCGCCGGTCGCCCTCGAACATCGTGCCCGCAGGACGGCCACCGATCGCCGTGGCGACCGTCTCCTGGATATCGGACATATTGAGGCCGTAGCGCGCCGCCTTCTCACGGTCGATGTCGAGCGTCAGGATCGGCAAGCCGGTCGTCTGCTCGACGTTGATCTGCGTGGCGCCCGGGATGTCCTTCAGCACCGATTCGATCTGCGACGCGGTGCGGTTCAGCACGTCCATGTCGTCGCCGAACACCTTCACCGCCACCGCCGCGCGCACGCCGGAGACCAGCTCGTTGAAGCGCAGCTGGATCGGCTGCGAGAACTCGTAGTTGT
>CETV01056210.1_pt1 | contig 12046 bp, 11 predicted proteins | sample 531451 | NCBI WGS metagenome assembly CETV01 (sample SAMEA2623155, study PRJEB7988) | marine metagenome | isolation source: saline water (ENVO:00002010), including | reverse complement strand
CCGAGCGACGCCAAGGTGGTCGCCGCCGGTGCCGACAACGGCCTGTACCTGTCGCGCGACGCGGCCGCGCAGTTCGAACCGGTCTTCCGCGGTGCACAGGTCCTGGCGGTGAACTTCGACCTCGACGGACGGCACCTGTGGTTCGGTGCCTATGCAGGCAAGGCGTCACTGATGCGCATTGCGCTCGAGCCAGGCGCGAAGCCCGAGTCACTGCCGATCCCCGCACCGACCGAAGACGCCGTGGCCTACATCGCGCAGAACCCGGCGCGGCGCAACGAGCTGGCCATCGCCACCTTCAAGCGCAGCGTCTTCCTCAGCAAGGATGGCGGGCGCAGCTGGACCGCCATTGCTCACGAAGGCGCCACGGGCGAATGAGCGCGCTCCGCAAAACGGGGAGAAGTCCATGAGCATCGATAGACGCCAGGTGATGGTTGGCACTGCCGGCGCAGCGCTCGGGCTCGCCTTGCCGAGCTTCGGTGCGAACGCCCCCGCCGAAGCCGACATCCACGTTGAGCTGCACGCCGTTCCCGACCGGATCGAATTGCAACCGGGTTCACCGACGCGCGTATGGCGCTACAAGGCGCGGCTGCTGCGCGGCGATGCCGGCGCGCTGGACACGTCGATGGTGATGCCCGTCATCCGGGTGCGCCGCGGCCAGCGCGTGCGCATCGACATGATCAACGGCCTGCCCGAGTCGACCATCATCCACTGGCATGGACTGCATGTGCCCGAGGCCATGGACGGTCACCCGCGCTTCGCGGTCGGCCCCGGCGAGCGCTACGTCTACGACTTCGTCGTCGACAACCGCGCCGGCAGCTACTGGTTCCACCCGCATCCCCACGGGCGCACCGGCAAGCAGGTCTATGCGGGACTCGCCGGCCTGTTCCTGGTCAGCGACGACGAGGAAGCCGCGCTCGGCCTGCCCAGCGGGGCGCAAGACCTGCCGCTGGTGATCCAGGATCGCAACCTCGACGCCGACAACCAGTTCGTCTACCTGGACGGCGCGGTCGGCAGAGGCGAGGCGGCCCAACCTCAGCGCCGGGGTCGCGGCATGATGGGCGAGGGAATGATGGGCGGCCGCATGGGCGGCGGCATGATGGGCGGCCGGATGATGGGCGGCGGCATGGGCTCGATGATGGCCGCCATGATGGGCGTGCTCGGCGACCGCATGCTGATCAACGGCAGCCTGCAGCCGGCCCGCACCGTCGAGCGCCGTGCCTATCGCCTGCGTCTGCTGAACGCATCGAACACGCGCAGCTACAAGCTGGCCTGGCACGACGGCACGCCGCTGACCGTGATCGGCAATGACGGCGGCCTGCTGGCTGCACCGCTGCAGCGTGACTATGTGATGCTGGCGCCGGCCGAGCGGATCGATCTGTGGGTCGACTTCGGCCGCTGGGCGGCTGGGTCCGAACTGACCTTGCGCAGCCTGGCCTTCGACGGCGGCATCGACATGGGCGGGATGATGGGCAGCAATACCGCGCCGGCCGACGGCGCGGCCTTCGCCGTGCACCGCTTCAGGATCGGCGAGGGTGCCGCACAGGCCTCGACCTTGCCAGCGCGCCTGTCGGCGATCCCGTCCGCCGAACCGCGCATGGCGATTAACTTCGAGCGTCCCAAGGTCTTCGAGCTGACCATGGGCATGATGGTCTGGGGCATCAACGGCGCCGGCTTCGACATGCTCGGCGCGAGCGAACTCGAGACCGTCAAGCTCGGCACGCAGGAGATCTGGGAGTTTCGCAACGAGGGGCGCGGGTCGATGATGGGCATGGTCATGCCGCACTCGATGCATGTGCATGGCCTGCAGTTTCGCGTCATTGCTCGATCGGTGTCGAACAAGTTCTCGGATGAATACGACACCGTCAAGGCCGGCCTCGTCGACGAGGGCTGGAAGGACAGCGTGCTGGTGATGCCGGGCGAGCGTGTGCGCATCCTGCTGCGCTTCGCCGACTACACCGGCCTGTTCCTCTACCACTGCCACATGCTGGAGCACGAAGACTCCGGCCTGATGCGCAACTACCGCGTGCTGGCCTAGCCATGAAAGCCACCTTCCCCTGCTGGGCCGCGGCGATGCTCGTCGCGACCACGGCGCATGCCGACGATGCGGCCGTGCGCGCCACGCTGCAACGTACGTTCCCGAACGCGGTTCCCGAATTGCGCAAGGCGCCCGTCGCGGGCCTGGTCGAAGCCGCGATCGACGGTCAGGTGTTCTACGTCACAGAGGACGGACGCCACATCCTGGGCGGTCCCCTGATCGACGTCGCGGCGAACCGCAACCTCACCGAGGAACGGCTCGCGCAGGTCAACGCCATTCCCTTCGACAAGCTCAATCTGGACTGGTCGATCAAGCTGACCAAGGGCAAGGGCGAGCGCCGCATCGCGATCTTCGAAGACACCGATTGCCCCTACTGCAAGGCGCTCGAGAAGACACTGCAGGAGATCGACAACCTGACGATCCACATTTTCCTGTTCGCGATCGACTCGTTGCATCCGCAGGCTGCTGCCAAGTCTCGCGCGGTCTGGTGCGCACCCGACCGGGCCAAGGCCTGGACAGAGATCATGCGCAGTGGCGCGGTGCCCAAGGGGCCGGCCGACTGCGCCAACCCGATTGCCGACATTGCCGCGTTTGCCAGGCAGCACCGGATCAACGGCACGCCGACCATCGTGCTGGCCGACGGGCGGCGTCTGCCTGGCGCCCTGCCGCGCGAGGCGCTGGAGACGGAGTTGCAGCGATCGGCGCGGGCGGCAAGCGCAGACAGCACAGGAGCACGGCGATGAAGAAGCGACGGAGCGAGCACCGCACCAGCACCGCGAAGCCAGGGGCTGACGAGTCGAAGAAGCGACCGTTCCCCGCGGCCATCCTGATGGGCGCGCTGGCCGTTGCTTGCACCCTCGTGTTGGCGATCTGGCTCGCGCCGGTCCCGAAGGTCTTGCACACGGACGGAAAGACCCCCAGCGCTGCGGCGGCGGACGGGTCGGGCTGGAAGGTGGGCATGTTGCGGCCCGACGGCCTGCGCATCGTCGTGACCGGGCGCGACGACGCATCGAACGTGCTCGACGCCGAACAGTTCTCCCGGTCCGAGGTCCGCAACGGCTACCGGATCGCCAGGCAGATTCCTGCCGTGCTGAACAAGCTCTATTGCTGGTGCGGTTGCGAGAACCGCGGCGAGCACCGGTCGAACCTGCAGTGCTTCGAGGACGGCATGGCCGAGGACTGCCAGGTCTGCTTGGGCACCGCGGAGATCGCGTACGACATGACGCGCAGGGGCGTCACCGATGCGGCGCAGATCCAGGCTGCTGTCGACGTGCACTGGGGGCCAAACCGATGACCGCATGCATCGCGTGGCGCCGGCTGGTCTGGCTGTGCCTGATCGCGTCGGTGGGCGCACTCGCGCAGCCCGGCGCCGCCGGCCCCGGCGCGGCATCGCAGTCGACGCCGGCCGCCGCGGCGACGGGACCGTTGGACGTTGTGCGCAGTTGGCTGAAGGGCGACGCCACCCAGCCTGAACTGTTGCCCCCGGACCAGGCGTTCCAGATCGCGGCACGGGCGAAAGACGCGAACACGCTGATCGTCGAGCTGACGCCGGCCCGCGACTACTACCTGTACCGCGACCGCATCAGCTTCAGCGTCGTCGCGCCGGCAGGCGTTTCCGTCGCAGGGGTGGCGCTGCCGCCGGGTGAGCCCAAGGCCGATCCGACCTTCGGTACGGTGCAGGTCTACCACCGTCCGATCGAGGCCGCCGTCACGCTGCGGCAGGGCGCGGAAAAAGCCGCCGACCGGATCGAACTGCGCGCCAGCTACCAGGGCTGCAACGAGCCTCTGGGGGTTTGCTACCCGCCAATCGAGAAGACCATCACCGTGGCCATGTCCGGCGGGGTCAGCGGTGTCGTGTCGCCGGCGACCCTTGCCGCTGCGACTGCTGTCACGCCAGCCACGGTTGCATCGGACGCGGGCGCGGTGCGACGGCTGTTCGCGCACAGTGGCCGCTGGGCGCTGGTGGCGGCGTTCTTCGGCTTCGGCCTCCTGCTGGCCTTCACGCCCTGCATGCTGCCGATGATCCCGATCCTGTCGGGTGTCATCGTCGGCCACGGGCCGAATCTGACACGACGCCACGCGGTCGGTCTTTCCTTCGTGTATGTGCTGGCGATGGCCGTCACTTACGCGCTGGCCGGCGTGGTAGCCGGTCTTGCCGGCACGCTGCTGTCGGCCTACCTGCAGAACCCATGGGTGCTCGGCAGCTTTGCGGCGATCTTCGTGCTGTTGGCGCTGTCCATGTTCGGCCAGTACGAACTGCAACTGCCGGCAGCGCTGCAGACCCGGCTCGCCGCCGCGAGTGGACGGATCCGGGGCGGCAGGGCGATCGGCGCCTTTGCGATGGGCGTGCTGTCCGCGCTCATCGTGGGGCCTTGCGTTGCCGCGCCGCTGGCCGGGGCGTTGCTGTACATCGGCCAGACACGCGACGTGATGCTGGGGGGCATAGCGCTGTTCGCGATGGCCTTGGGCATGGGTGTACCCCTGCTCGTCGTCGGCGCGACGACAGGGTCACTGCTGCCGAAGGCAGGTGCCTGGACGGAGGCCGTCAAGCGGGTCTTCGGCGTGACCATGCTCGCAATGGCGGTCTACATGGTGTCGCCGGTGATTCCGGTGGTCGCCCAGCAGTTTCTGTGGGCAGCACTGCTGATCGTTCCCGCAATCTATCTGCACGCGCTCGATCCGCTGCCGGCCGACGCCCCCGGTCACCGGCGTCTGTTCAAGGGCGTCGGCGTGCTGGCGCTGCTGCTGGGTGCGGCCCTGTTGGTGGGCGCCCTGTCGGGGCACCGCGAAATCCTGCAGCCCTTGGCTGGGCTGCGCGGAGCCGACCGCATCGACCAGCGCGACATGGTGTTCCAACCGGTGACCAGCGTGGCTGATCTCGAGACCCGCCTGCAATCCGCCCGCGGCCGGCCGGTGATGCTGGACTTCTGGGCCGAGTGGTGCGTGTCCTGCAAGGAGATGGACCAGTTCACCTTCAGCGACACGCGCGTCCAGGCGCGGCTGAAGGAAGCACTTGTTCTGCGCGCCGACGTGACGGCCAACAACGCGGATCACCAGGCGCTGCTCGAGCGGTTCAAGTTGTTCGGGCCACCGGGCATCGTGTTCTTCGACCGGGCCGGTCAGGAGGTTGCGTTTCGTGTCATCGGATTTCAGCCACCCAAACAGTTTCTCGCCTCGCTCGACCGGGCGGGAGTCTTTCAGCAACCGCAGTGACGTGAATCGATGGACATCCTTGCACATGCCTTGTGGGCCGGCGCCGGCGTGGCGCTGGCGCGCCGGCGCTGGGCCGTGTCGACGCGGACCGCGGCGGTCACCATCGGCCTCGCTGTCGCACCCGATGTGCCGCATCTGCTGCCCATTGTCGGATGGTCGGTATTCGGCACGGGAACCGCAGCCGCCGTGAGCGGATACGCCTACGCCATCCCGGGCCAGGAGCCTGCACTGCCGACGACGATCGAGTTCCTGTCGCACCACCTTCACTGCATCACCCATAGCGCCGTCATTGCCGCCTTGGTCACGCTGTTGGCGTGGGTCTGGATGCGCAGGCTGTGGATTCCGCTGCTCGGCTGGTGGTCGCACATCGTCATCGACGTGTTCACGCATTCGGCGGATTACTACCCGTCGCCCGTGCTGTACCCGCTCACCCGCACGGGTTTCGATGGCGTTGCCTGGAACACGCCCTGGTTCATGGTGCTCAACTACACGGCGCTGGCGGCGACATACCTGTGGCTGTGGCATGCGTGGCGCGGGGCGCGCGCTCAGAGGACCACTTGATGCCGGTGCACACGATGCGCAACCGCCGCTCGATGCCGCGCGCGGTCGCGTAGATTCGCGCAGGTGCGCTTGTGGTCATCCCGGCGCCAGCCAGGCCCACAAAGCCCACAAAGCCCACGCCATCGCCAACCACGCGATCACAACGATGACCGCACCCCAAAGGCTGCGCGGCTTGGAGCCGGTGCGGCTCATCCATTCGTCGGCCTGAACACGGCAAGCGGCGACAACTTCAGCCGGGAGCATCCGGATCGCCAGCCAAATCAGACCGGGCAGCAGCAGAACGTCATCGAGGTAGCCGAGCACTGGCACGAAGTCGGGTATGAGGTCGATGGGACTCAGTGCATAGCCCACCACGAAGATGCACAGCGCCTTGGCCTGCCATGGCGCCCGAGGATGCCGGCAGGCAAACCAGAGAGTGACGGCATCTCGCTTGATGCGACGCGCCCACGCGCGGATGTTCTGAAGGAAAGACACGATGCTGGTCTAGGTGTGGTGCGAGTGTGGCATCGGCTGCCGCGTTCACCTCCATGCCCGCCTGCCTGCTGCAAAGCGTCTTTTGGGCGTAGACCCCTGCACGGCGGCCGAAGTGCACGAGCCATGCGGAGGGCCGCGACCGCGTCGAACGCCTCTCAGGGCGAGGCTCGGGTCGTGCAGCCGCCGCGCTCCGGCCTCATCTCTGCGTCTTCCCAGAGTAGAGAGGCCCCGCACGACTTCCGCTCATTTGGCCAGCCTCAGTGGCCGCCGCCGCAGCACGATCCTGCCGATTTGATCGGAGCGGTCGAGCCGGCCTGCACGGCCACCGGCGTATAGCCGACATCCTTGATGGCTTCGGCCAGTTCCTCGGCGTCGGCCGAGGCCGGCTCCACCTGCACCCGGTGCGAGGCCAGGTCGATGGCGACTTTGGCGTCCTTGTCCGTGGCCTTCAATGCCTTGGTGATGGTGCTGACGCAGTGGCCGCAGGTCATGTCGTTGACTTCGAAGGTGATCATCACTATCTCCAGTGGGGTCGGGTTGCTGACACACATACTGTTGACCTTTCCATCGTTGTAAGGTCAAGCGATGACTTGGAGAGACCCCTCTAGCTGCAGGCAGAAGCCAACGGGACTCTTGACCTTTCCATGGTTGGAACCTTGACGATGCGCAAACACTGAACGGCACATCGAGGCACTCATGAACACAGCCACACTGTCCAACCCACTCGGAATCAGGCTCCAGGTCACCGGGATGACCTGCGCCTCTTGCGTCATGCGCGTCGAGAAGACGCTCAAGGCGGTTCCGGGCGTCATGCAGGCCAGCGTGAACCTGGCGACGGAGGAGGCGTCTGTCAATGCCGATGCGTCCGTGACGGCAGATTCGCTGGCCGCAGCCATTCGCAAGGCCGGCTACGACGTGGCGACCACCGAAACAACGCTCCTGGTGGAAGGAATGACTTGCGCGTCCTGCGTCGCGCGAGTGGAGAAGGCGCTCCGCAAGGTTCCCGGCGTGTCCGGCGCTACCGTCAACCTGGCGACCGAGAAGGCGACCATCCAGGCGCTTTCGACCGTGCCGGTTTCAGCGCTGAAGGCGGCCATCGAGAAGGCGGGCTACGCGGCGAAGGACGTTCAGCAGGACGGGCCCAAGCCAACCACTTGGCTGCCGGTCTGGTGGCCCGTGGCGGTCAGCGCTGCCCTGACCCTGCCGCTTGTCGCGCCGATGCTGCTGTCGCTCTTCGGCATCGAGTGGATGCTGGGCGGATGGGCACAGCTGGTGCTGGCCACGCCCGTCCAGTTCTGGTTAGGCTGGCGCTTCTACCGGGCGGGCTGGAAAGCCGTGCTCGCCAAGGCCGGCAACATGGACCTGCTGGTGGCGCTGGGCACCTCCGCGGCCTACGGACTGTCCGTGTACCTGCTCTTCAAGCACGCCGGACACGGCACGCCGCACCTGTATTTCGAGGCCTCGGCGGCCATCATCACGCTGGTCTTGTTGGGCAAGTGGCTCGAGCACCGGGCCAAGCGGCAGACCACCGACGCCATCCGCGCGTTAAACGCGTTGCGACCGACCACCGCCAGGGTCCGCCGGGACGGTGCGGAAGTCGACGTTCCGGTGGAGCAGGTCGTCGTGGGTGACCTCGTCGTCATCCGGCCAGGTGACCGCGTCGCCGTCGACGGTGAAATCGTCGAAGGGCGCAGCCACATCGACGAATCGCTCATCACCGGCGAGAGCCTGCCGGTGCCCAAAGCCGTCGGCGACAAGGTCACCGGCGGCGCCATCAACGCCGAAGGCGCGCTGACCGTTCGCACGACGGCCATCGGCGCGGAAACAACGCTGGCTCGCATCATCCGGATGGTCGAGTCGGCGCAGGCCGCGAAAGCGCCCATCCAACGCATCGTGGACCGCGTGAGCGCGGTGTTCGTCCCGGTCGTTCTCGGCATCGCGCTGGCGACCTTCCTCGGTTGGGCGGTGGTCACGGGGGACTGGGAACACTCGCTCATCAACGCGGTGGCCGTGCTGGTCATCGCCTGCCCCTGCGCTCTGGGCCTGGCGACGCCCACGGCCATCATGGCCGGCACCGGGGTCGCCGCACGACACGGTATCCTCATCAAGGACGCCGAAGCCCTGGAGGTCGCACATGCCGTCACGGTTGTCGCCTTCGACAAGACCGGTACGCTCACCGAAGGCAAGCCGTCGCTCGCTGCGGTGGCGGCGGCCGGCGGCTCGAACCGTGACGAGGTGCTGCGACTTGCCGCCGCGCTCCAGAAGTCGAGCAGCCATCCGCTGGCGCTGGCGGTGATGGACAAGGTGCGCGAGGAGCGACTGCCGGTCCCCGATGTCCACGATGCGAAGGCGCTTCCCGGTCGCGGTGTCGAAGGCACTGTACGAGGCCAGAGACTGGCCCTGGGCAGCACGCGGATGCTGCGCGAGCTCCAGTTGAACGAGGGCGATCTGCTGGCCGACGCTCAGCGGCTCGAGCGGCAGGGCAGGACGGTCTCGTGGCTGGTCGGGTCGGATGGCAACCAGTGGCGCCTGCTGGGTTTGCTGGCGTTCGGTGACACCATCAAGCCCACCGCCGCTGCCGCGGTGGCGCGGCTCCATCAGCTGGGCATCAAGACGGTCATGCTGACCGGGGACAACCGCGGGGCGGCAGAAGCCGTCGCGAAGGAACTCGGCATCGACGAGGTTCGTGCCGAAGTTCTTCCCGGTGACAAGGCGGCCGTGGTGAAGGAACTGCGCGACGCCGGTGCCGTCGTCGCGTTCGTCGGCGATGGCCTGAACGACGGCCCCGCACTCGCCGCGGCTTCGGTGTCGTACGCGATGGCCGGCGGCGCTGACGTGGCGACCGAGACCGCCGGCATCACGCTCATGCGCGGCGACCCGCGGCTCGTGGCGGACTCGCTGGATATTTCGCGCCGCACCTACTCCAAGATCAAGCAGGGCTTGTTCTGGGCCTTCGGCTACAACGTGCTGGGCATCCCGCTGGCGGCGTTGGGCATGCTGAGTCCCGTCATCGCTGGAGCTGCGATGGCCTTCAGCAGCGTGAGTGTCGTGGCCAATGCATTGACGTTGCGGCGCTGGCGGGGTGCCGCTGATGCGCAGGCCGAGCAGCGCCCGGGGCAATCGCAAACCATGGTCGTGTCAGGGAGCACCAGATGAGCATGAACATCGGCGAAGCAGCGAAGGCCTCGGGTGTCTCGGCGAAGATGATTCGCCATTACGAGAGCGTCGGCTTGTTTCCGGAAGCGGCGCGAACCGAAGCCGGCTACCGCCAATACACGGACAAGGAAGTCAGCACGCTGCGGTTCGTCCGGCAGTCGCGCGACCTGGGTTTTTCCATCGAGCAGATCCGCGAGTTGCTCGGACTGTGGCAGGACCGCAGGCGTCCGAGCCGCCAGGTGCGTGCACTGGCGCAGGCTCACATCGAAGAACTGGACGAGAAGCTCGAGGAACTCCAGTCCATGAAGGCGACGCTCGAGCACCTGGTGCACTGCTGCCATGGTGACGACCGGCCCGATTGCCCGATCATCGACTCGCTGGCGCGGGAACGACGGGAGCAGGAGAGGAGCCCTGCGGCGGCGACCGGACTCAGACACTGCAGGGCGACGGGGCTGCAAGTGGGACGACGAGGTCGCCAGACCGCTTGACTGCGGGAACCGGGGCTTGGCCAGAGAGATTCGACCGTCGGTGGATCCTCATGCGATGGCTACAGAATCCGCAGATCTCCGATATAAGCCTCGTTCGACGATCGGACGCTTGCGGGCGTTTCGATAGCAGCAGGGGCCGCTGCGCCGGCTGACTCTGACTCCGTACTGGCACAACCCAGGAGCACCAGCGACGTCGCCGATGCGGCGAGCACCAGGACGCGCCGGCGTGGAGTCACGGTGCCTCTCCTGCCGTGCTTACGGGCGCTTGTCTGCGTCGGGCTTGGCGGTCGCCACAGGTTCGTTCGAGCACCAGCCGCGATTGCTGGTCCGGCAGCGCCACGTGCCATCCCGCATCGCCCTTTCGACCTCCGCGCGGACCTGCTCTCGCGTGAGCGCCGCGGGACGGGTCGATTCGGTCGTGGTGGCAGCTGCGGGCGCGCCTTGTGCCGTCTGGTGTTGGGCCGCTGCGAGGAGCGGGGAGCCGACCATGACGGCGGCGGCCGCAAGCGCGCGGGTGGCTGTGAAGATGGAGTTTCTGCGCATGGTGAACCTCGTGAGTTGTTGCTGGATTCGAGGCTTCACTCTAGGGACCGCATGCTGACCAGATGCGGACTGGAAGATGACCAACTCGTAATCGAGGTGACGCAACGGCTGGTGGAGAATCGGCCCATGAAAATTCTCGTGATCGAAGACGAGGTCCGCTTGGCGGAATACCTGCGAAAGGGCTTGTCGGAGAGCGGCTATGTGGTCGACCTGGCCCATGACGGCATCGACGGGCTTCATCTCGCTGTCGAGGGCACGTACGACCTGATCGTCCTCGACGTGATGCTGCCGGGACGGGACGGCTTCGAGGTGCTCGCAGAGCTGCGCAAGCAGCGCAGGACGCCTGTCCTGATGCTGACGGCGCGTGACGCGGTCGAAGACAAGGTCAAGGGGCTAACCGGCGGCGCAGACGATTACCTCGTCAAGCCGTTCTCGTTCTCGGAATTGTCCGCTCGGGTCCAGGCCCTGTTGCGTCGCGGTGGGGGAGATCGCGACGGACAGCTTCCCACCAGCCTCCGGCTGGCGGATCTGGAGGTCGATCTGGCACGCCGGAAGGCGACACGGGCCGGCAAGCGGCTCGAACTCACACCCAAGGAGTTCAATCTGCTCGTGCTTCTGCTGCGTCGGCGTGGGGAGGTGCTGTCGCGCACCGTGATGGCGGAACAGGTGTGGGACATCAACTTCGACAGCGATACGAACGTTGTCGAGGTGGCGGTGCGCCGGCTGCGTGCGAAGCTGGACGAACCTTTCGAGGTCAAGCTGATACACACGGTGCGCGGCATGGGTTACGTGATGGAGGAGCGCCAGGAGTGAGGTGGCGCGCTCTCCTTGCCGACGGCCAATCGCTTGGGACGCGCCTGTCCCAGTGGCTGGCGTTGCAGGGACTGATCGCTGCGCTTGCCGTCTCCGGAACGGTGTATGCCGTCAATCTGTGGGTTCTGCAGAGCCGTCAGCATGAGGAACTGGCGTTGAAGAGCGCGGTTGTCCGCCATGCGCTCGCAGAGACGGCGGGCAACTCGGCGACTGAAGAGTTGCAGCACAAGCTCAAGGACTTTCTCGCTGGGCATGAGGACATGAGGCTGTCCATCACGTTCAGCGATGGCACGGTTCTCTTCGATGCGCCGCAGCGGGCCGCCGGTGGGGATGCCGCTTCCTCCGGCCAGTTCAGGCAGGTGTCTTGGGAAGACACATGGCCCGTGGGGGCCGGCAGTGGCGTCCGGGTCGTCCTGGGGCTTGATGTGAGCCGCGACCAGGATCTGCTCCAGCGGCTGGGCTGGATACTTCTGGCGGCCTCACTGTTGGGAGCGGGGATCGTCAGCGTGACCGGGTTCTTGCTGGTCCGCAGAGGCCTGCTGCCGGTGCAGGCATTGGCCGCACAAGTGGACGCGGTCGCGCTGGGCAGACCGGGGCTGCGGCTGGACGGAGCGGGGCAGCCGCTCGAGCTCCGGCCACTGGTCGACCGCTTCAACGCGCTGCTGATGCGTGTAGAACGCGCTTACGCGCAATTGGAGGGCTTCAACGCCGACGTCGCGCACGAACTTCGAACACCGCTGACCACCTTGATCGGTTCGAGCGA
>CETV01076916.1_pt1 | contig 12068 bp, 8 predicted proteins | sample 531451 | NCBI WGS metagenome assembly CETV01 (sample SAMEA2623155, study PRJEB7988) | marine metagenome | isolation source: saline water (ENVO:00002010), including | reverse complement strand
CATCTTTAGTAATTTTATATTTCTTTTTTAAATCATTTTTTACAAGAAAATTAATGCAAAATACCATTAGCGATGTTCAGTCTATGTTATTTGATGATGAGATTCAAAAAGTTGATATTTTTAAGCAGGAATTAATTATATTAAATCTAATTTCTATGGATAAATCGAATTACGACTCAAACCAAATCCTGACTTTATTAAAAAATTTAGGTGCCAAATATACAAATGGTTTTTTTGGTTACTATGATATTTCTGATAAGGAGATTTTTAGGATAGCAAGCGGTATAAATCCTGGTTTGCTTGAAGCAGAAACAAAAACATATATATTACTTTTAGCAATGGACCTTTATCAGACAATTAATCCAATCAAGGCATTTGAAACTATGCTACAGGTTGCAACAGAAATAGCAGAAAAGATCGATGCAACAATTTGTGATGAATCTAGATCACCTATAAGCAAACAGATGATTGAGCACTTACGCTCAAAAGCTCAAGAGGTAAGCATTTATCAAGCAACTCAACCCATCTTTCAAAATGAAAGATAAAAAGAGTTACGAAAATCTTAAAGAAGATATACGTTTTCATAATCATCTTTATTACATTCTAGATGACCCAAAAATTAAGGATCATGAGTATGACAAGCTATTTAAAGAATTATTAACACTAGAGTCGAATCATCCCGAATGGGTTGCAAAGGATTCTCCATCTCAAAGAGTAGGGATTAAACCAGAGAGTGATTTTTCAACTTTCAAGCATTATAAACAAATGCTTTCTTTAGCTAACTCTTTTGATCCAAATGATTTATTTGATTTTCATGATAGAGTTATTAAAAATCTAAGTAATATTAAAGAGCTTGATTATTTGTGTGAGCCAAAGATGGATGGTGCTGCAGTATCTTTAATTTATGAGAAAGGAATTTTAGTTAAAGGGGTAACTAGGGGAGACGGAACTGTAGGCGAAGATATTACTAGTAACATTAGAACCATTAGGTCCATTCCTCTTGTATTAGCAAAATCGAGTACAAAATTTCCAAAATTGATAGAGATTCGAGGAGAGGTTTTTATTCATAAATCTGATTTTGAAAATTTAAACACAACAGCTAAGAAAAATAACCAGAAGATTTTTGCAAATCCTCGTAATGCTGCCGCTGGGAGTCTAAGACAGCTTGATCCCGCTATAACAAATACTAGACCTTTAGCTTTTTTTGCTCATGGAATTGGGTTATGTGAAGGTTTAGATTTCAGCACCTTAGAGAAAATGTTTAAAATTTTTTCTGAATGGGGCTTGCCTGTCAATCAATATAATCATCTAGCCACATCTATTAAAGCAAGTTTAGGTTATTACAAAGACATTGCTTCTAAAAGAGAGAGAGTCCCTTTTGAAATTGATGGAGTGGTCTTCAAAGTTAATAGAATTGATCTTCAAGATCAATTAGGTGAGATTGCAAGATCACCGAGATGGGCAATTGCTCATAAATTTCCAGCTGAAGAAGTGACTACTATAATTGAGGATATTGACTTTCAGGTCGGTCGAACCGGGATTCTAACTCCAGTAGCTAAATTGAAAACAGTTAATGTTGGTGGAGTAAATGTTAGTAAATGTACTCTACATAATCTTGATGAATTAAAAAGATTGGATCCAAGAATTGGAGATGAGGCCATTATTAAAAGAGCCGGTGATGTTATTCCAAAGATGGTAAGTGTTATTCCTGCTAAAACTTCATCAAGAGGTTCTCCTGTTAAACCTCCTTCTCAATGCCCCTGTTGTACATCAGATGTAATTTTTAATTTTCAATCTGAATGGAGAGTAATAAATTCTTCAATAGATAAAACTTTAAAAAAATTTTCTAGTTTGTATGAAGCAGAAAAATATTTAGCAGAAACTAATGCTAGCGAACTAGAAATCTATGAGCATCAACTAGAAACACCATTTATCAAATGCTCTGGAGGAAATAATTGCTCCGAGATAGTTAAAGGTAAATTCTCTCATTTTGTTTCTCGCAAAGCCATGGATATAGATGGATTAGGTCAAGAGATATTAGATAGCTTAATAGAAAAAGGTTTCATTAAAGATTATGTAGATATTTTTAATCTTTATAAATTTAAGGATGAACTACAAGTTTTAGATAGGTTTGGAAAAAAATCTGTTGAGAATCTTCTTGGATCCATTAAGTCAGCTAGTGAGGTTGATTTGTATAAATTAATCTATTCCCTTGGCATAGAAGAGGTTGGGGAGACCACTGCAAGAAATTTAGCCATGGAATTTGGTGATTTTAATAAATTACAATCAGCATCTTTTGAGAGTCTAATAGATATTCAAGATATTGGTCCAAGAGTTGCTAGTAAGATTAGAGAATATTTTTTAAATATAGATAATCAGTCTTCTCTTCTAAGTTTAATTTCTTGTTTAAAGATAAATAACCCTGAACCAAATATTAAGTCAGATGTAGCACTTTTCTCAGGATTACAAATTACTATAACTGGTAAAATTAATTCAATGTCTAGAGAGGAAGCAAAAGACATTCTGTTATCGAAAGGCGCAAAAGTGACATCAACAATTTCTAAAAATACAGATTTTTTAATTGCTGGTGAAAATGCAGGCTCTAAAATTGAGAAAGCAGAAAATCTAGGTATTAGAATTATAGGCCTTAATGAATTAAGCTCTTTTTTAAATGATCCGCAGCAGTTTTCTTAATACGCTTTTAATTCTGTCAATATTTATGACATCTTGCGTCAGCTCACCCCCAGAAAAACCAGACAATATCTGTGATATTTTTAAAGAGAAAAGAGGTTGGTATAAAGCAGCCATTGAAACAGAAAAAAGGTGGAAATTACCTCCCTATGTTTTGATAGCATTTATTTACCAAGAATCAAGTTTTCAAGCAAAAATTAAACCAGAGAGAAAACAGCTACTAGGCTTTATTCCCTGGTTGAGGCCATCTTCATCGGTGGGGTATTCTCAGGCATTAAAAAATACTTGGCAAGATTATAAAGATGAAACTGGAAATTCATGGGCCAAAAGAACAGATTTTTCTGACTCAGCAGATTTTGTGGGCTGGTATGCAAGCAAAGGTTTTTATCAAGGCTTTATAACCACCGATGCTCGCTCTCTATATCTAGCCTACCATGAAGGCTATGGAGGTTTTAAAAAGAAAACTTATCGTAAGAAACAATGGTTGGTCACGGTCGCTGATCGCGTTCAAGCACGTTCAGACATGTATCAAAAACAATATTGGGGATGTGCTAAACAGCTCAAAAAGAAAAGATTCTTCTTTTTTTAATTTAAACCTTGAAGGGCTTCAATTTTAAATCAACCGCTTGATTTTTATAACTTTCACCTGCAAGAATTGATTTAGAGGAACTTTTTGTTAGGTATTTTTCATTAGCTCTTTCGAGGTCTTTAATTGAACAATTAATAATTTTTTGTCTCATCTCCAATCGTTCAGCTATATCTATTTTTTGTAAATTATAGTTAAAATCATTCTTTGCTTCTCCGACTGGTGATAATGGTTTATCTATTGAAGATATAACATCTAAAATTGCTTCTTCTAAATTCTGAGAGGCTATTGAATTTTTTGCCCAATTAATTGAATTTTGAAATGCATTAAAAGTTTCCATGCATTCTGGATCGCGATAGGAATAGAATTTAAAAGTATTTGTAGAGGTATCATTAGTTGCACCAGCGCCATATGCACCACCTTTTTCTCTTATGGAACGATGTAAATAACCCCACTTTAAAACTGCTGCCAGAACTGATAATACAGGAGCGTCTTCATGCTCTCTTGGAACGCTTTGAAATGCCTCAGCACAGTAACAAACTTGAGAGCCTGTAAACCATGCAATTTGAGATGTCGATGGCTTGATAAGTTTCTGTTCGTTTGAATGTTCTAGCTCTTTAAAAGTATCAATTTTATTTTCAAGCGAGGTTTTTGAACATGCAGTAAAAATCTTATATGGCTTAGCAATAATTTTATTATGAATATTTTTTAAAATTTTAACTATAGGTTCAGGATCGCCAGTTTTTTGAATTTTAGAAATCATTTCTTTAGAACGGTGTAGCATTTTGAGGCCTGACAGATGAAAAGATGTAGCTGCCAAATCATTTAGCGTACTTGCTGCTGAATTCATGGCAAGATAATGACCATTTTGATTTAAAGACTCATCATTTTTAGCAACAAAAATATTTAAAAGATCTAGGATACGTTTTTTTTCATCAAATCTAATAGATTGAATGGTGCTAAAGATAAGATTTTCCATTGAGTAAAAATTTTCTTCTAGACATCTAGAAGAAATACTTAGAAATAATTTTCTAGCAGATGAATTAGTAATTTGTAGCTTAAAAGAAGCGTTTATTCCCCCAGTTATTTTAGATTGATGAGCTTGGATTTCTTCGTATGTTTTATTTTTTAGACCCACTTCTGTCAAGATGAAAGTATATAGCGACGAGAAGAGCAATTCATCGTTTGTTAGATTTTCAGATGGAAAGAGAAAATCAGAGTATATCAACCCGTTAGTTCCAACCTCATAGATTGATCTATTACCTAAGATTTTATTTTTTTCGGTATATTCTCTTTTTAGTGGAATGTCATGAATGGTTACTTTTGGAAGAATCTCAACATCATCAATTGCTTCTTGTCTTAATTTCAACGCATCAGCTAATTGATTAATTCTTTCTTTGTCACTAGGAGCAAGCGAGCTTTCTTTCTCTTTCAAGGCAGAAGAAAAATATTGCTCTAAGTCCTTATTAAAATTTGGATCAGGCTTTAGTTCATAAGTGAGACGATGAGGATTTTTAAGCAAATCAGAGCTAATTAATTTTTCTATATATCCATTTTTATTAATTTTAAGTTTCAGTTTTTTAAAATTTGAATCTGAATCCAACATTGAAATTGGATTATCGTAATGGATGCATGCATTCATACATCCCAACATTAATTGGAGCCCATACGGTATACTTCCACCTGAGATTTCTCTTTGACTAATTTCCAGTTGATGTAAAGAAGAAGATATTAATTCTTCTGGTACTCCATTTTGAGCCAAATTATCTAAGGTTGAAATAATTAATTCCTCTACTTCCATAGCTTTGTTAGTTTTTACACCCTCTAAACCAGCCATGAAAACAATTTCTTTATTACTAGGTTCCACCCCTAGAAATGGAGAAGGAGATTTTCCTAGAGAGGAAAGTTCTAAGGCTTTTCTAAGAGGCGAAGCTGAGTTACCAAGTAGAACGTTCGATAAAAAATATTTTTCAAGCAAATTTAAAGGCTCATGACTATTTCCTAATAACCAGCTAAGCAAAACATGGTGATTATCTTGATCATCAGGAAGAGGTTGATACGTACCACTTGCATAAATTGGTTTAGAAAATTTCTTAGCTGCTTGAATTATTAGTTTTTGCGATACAGGAGTAAATTTATTAAAAACATTTTTCTCTAAGTGATCATGTATCTCATCAATAGATAAGTTGCCAAAGGTAAAAAAAGTTGCGTTGCTTGGGTGATAGTGTTTTTGATGAAATGCAACTAAATCAGCATGAGTTAAGTTAATAATTTTCTTTGGATCACCTCCACTATTATGATGATAGGTAGTTCCTTCAAATAGATGTTTCGACATCCCATGCCACAATTGATCAGTTGGCGAACTCATAGCGCCTTTCATTTCGTTAAAGACAACGCCTTTTATTTCTAGCTTATTATTTGGGGTTATTTCTAGGCGATGACCCTCTTGAGAGAAGTCTAGGGGGTCTAATTGAGGAAAAAATGCTGAATCAATATAGACATCAAGCAGGTTTTTAAAATCTTTATTGTTTTGAGTGGCAAAAGGGTATGCAGTCCAATCACTAGAAGTAAATGCATTCATAAAAGAGTTTAATGAGCGCCTAATCATCATGAAGAAAGGATCACGAACTGGATATTTAAGAGAGCCACAGAGCGAAGTGTGCTCAAGAATATGGGCTACACCAGTTGAATCCTCTGGGATAGTTCTAAAAGCTACCATGAATACTTTCTCATCATTCGAAGAATCTAGATGGATATGTTGAGTATTAAATTTTGAATGCTGATAGATGTGCGCATTAATATTTAATAATTTAATTGTTTGAGATTTTTTTAGTTCAAACATAGGTTTATAATAAAAATAAATGCATTATATTAGTCATATTAACGTTAGATTGCTATTTCAATGAAAGATAAAAAAAACTATTTAATTTTTTATATTTTATTTTGTTTTTCTGCATGTTCAACTACGCCATTTACTGAGCTGAATAGTCGCGATAATTTTCATCTTGAAGATTCATCAAATTTTCATGTTAGCTTGAACAAGGAAACATTACCTGTAGAAATGGATCCGATCTTGATAGAGAATCTAGGAGAGGCCGCAAAGAATTATCTAATAGGAGTAGGGCATAAGTATTCTTCCGATGCTTCCTTAATCGTAGAGATCAGCGTGGATAGTAAAGAAAAAATTAGAGTTGATGACCATAGATTTCATGCCTATCCAGTTTATAGAAATTATCTTTTTGAACCAAATAGAATAGATACAATTCCTGAGTTTTATCTACGTATTTCTATTCATAGTCAAGATGAAGATAAAACTTTGTGGACTGGTTTAACTAAATGGCGTAAAGGATCTAGTTATGCCCCAAAAGATATGCCTTCAGCAGAGCTTCTGGTTGAAAATTTACTAGTTAATTTATAACAATCTTCTTGGATCAATTGTCAGCGCTACCCCAGTAGATATAGGGTTTGGTGCATCATAAATTTGAGAAGCAAGAAATTCTCCAAGCAAAGGCGCCAAGCTAAAACCTCGTGATCCTAAAGCACCTAAGACATAAATGTTTTCATTGGAACAAATTTTTCCTGCTACCGGCAATCGATCTTTGGTGCCAACTCTTAGACGAGCTTCTATTAGTACTTCTTCTTTTGTATTGAGCTTGAAATGAAAATTTTCTTCAGTTTTAGAGATTAATTTTAAGCATTCTTCAGATGAAGGGAGCATGTCAGTGAATTCTCTTTCATAAGTTGAGCCAATCCATGTTACGCCATCTACCCTAGGTAATATATAACCCTCAGAATTGAGCGGTAAATCAACTTTAAATTTTTGTTCTGCAGTTAATCCAACAAGCTGACCTTTAGATATTTTTAAATTTGGTATTAAATTTTTTAATCCTAGGCCACTTGCAATAATTAATGCATCATAATTATTTTGCGATGGAAGGTTTGAAAAGTTAAGCTCAATTTTATTATTCCTTGAAAACCATTTTTCAAAACAATGATTAGTAGAAACATTAATATTTGGATGATTGAGCAAAGCTTTGCAGAGAAGTTTCGGAAAAAAGTAACCTCCTGGATGAACTTTTAAACCCTTAGACTTAAAGCCATATTTGTTATGCATTTCATTAGCACTGAGGGTTTGAAAAATATCTTCCCTTTTTAGGTCAATCATACTTTGAACCCATTCAGCTTGATACGAATTAGAGTGAGTAAACAAAAGACCTGATCTTTTATACTCTTTAGAAAATTGAGAATATATTTTGTCAGCATAAAAATAGGTTTGAGCTATTAAATATGCGTAGGGGCTATTGTTAGAAGAGAATCTTGGATACAAGGCTGCAACAGGGTTACTTGAAGTACCAGATGTAATTTTATTACTAGATTCATAAACATCAACTATTGTGCCTCGATTAGACAGGGCATATGCAGCTGAACTTCCAGCTATTCCTGATCCAATAATTGCTACTCGTAGGGCATTTTTTTGAATATTATCTTTTGTATCTTTAAGAATTCGTATCTGACCTTTAAGTTTATGTCTTTTGGCTGCGAATCCTTTCTCTTTAGTAACTTCAAACCCAAATTTTTTAAAATTCCTTTTAACAAACCCTGCTGCAGTGAATGTTGCAAAAGTAGCATATTGAGATGAAAGGAGGCTTACGTACTGAGCTATAGAAGAATTCCACATAGAATTGTTTTTTTTTGGATCAAATCCATCTAAGAACCATGCATTGATTTTATTATTGCTATATCCGAGAAGATTTTTTAATGCGGGTTCTGCTTGATTTTGGATTAAGGTTAATTTTAGATTTAAATCTGGAATATCAATGCGTTGCATATCATTATGCATAGGTTCATACCTTTCTAAAAAGTATTTACTAATTTCAGCCAAAGAAGAAAAGTTTTTTAAAACTTTAAGAATCTGATCTTTACTTGGCAGAGATTCATCGATGGAAATGTATTCTAAAGTTTTTATTTGTGATTTCTCTTTATATTTATTCCATAAGTGTGCTGTAGCAAAGAAATTCAAACCGAATCCATATCCTAATTCTCCTATGGTCATACTTGAGTCTTTTATCCAACGATTCTCTATATCATTGGGCTTGATAAAGACATTATAAATTTCAGCTATTGTATTAGTTTGAAAAAACCGATCGTCATATTCCACTGATCGAGGTATATCTTTATCCCAGTTGATATCTTGAGATTTAATCTCAAAAGGATTGTTAAAAAAACTATGATGGGTTGTCATAGATTACTTTTAATGGAGAAACTTTTAAGAATAAAGGCGTATAGTTTCTCCAATTCTTACTAAAAATTAGACCTTAGTAGGGATATCTTTAAATGCAATACCTTTGTCAGCTCTTGGGCCTTGAGGAAGTCCAAGTACTCTTTCAGCAATAATATTACGTAGAATTTCATCTGTTCCGCCAGCAATCCTTAGTCCTGGAGCTCCGAGCCAGGCGCCTTGAAAAGATCCTAATTCTGAATCTCCATCAACTAACATGCCTGCCATATCACCTGAATCAATACCAAAATTTCCTATTGATTGTAGTTTGTTTGCACTAACAATTTTAGTAATTGATGCCTCAGGTCCAGGTGCTTCTCCTTTTGAAAGAGCAGAGATAGTTCTAAACTTTGTAAATTTCAGACCATTGGCTTCACAAAACCAATCTGCAAGTCTTTCTCTAACCGCATTATTCTTTATAAGAGCTTCACCGCCTTCATCTTTGATTTTAGAAAGCACTAACGCTTCTTCAATATCGGATCCTCTAGCATCTCCTACAGCTAATCTTTCATTCATGAGGGTAGTTATGGCAACTTTCCACCCATCTCCAATTTCTCCAAGTCTTTGAGAATCAGGAATCCTGACATTATCAAAATAGACTTCATTAAATCCAGATCCACTTCCAGCTTGGCCAGTAATTTGTTTAATTGGTTTAACAGTAATTCCAGGAGATTTCATATCAACAAAAAAGAAGGTTAACCCCTTATGTTTTTCAACTTTAGGATCATGACGAACAATTAAAATTCCAAAATCTGAGTAATGTGCGCCTGAGGTCCATACTTTTTGACCATTAATCACCCATTCATCTCCATCTTTTTCAGCTTTGCTTCTTAGACCAGCAACATCAGACCCTGCTGAAGGCTCAGAGAATAATTGACACCAAATTTCTTTGCCTTCGGCCATAGGCGCTAGATATCGATCTTTTAGCTCTTCAGATGCGTATTGCATCATTACAGGCCCGCACATTCCAAGTCCTATTGCAAAGATTCCACCAGGAGCATTGAATTTAGCTTCTTCTTGACCCCAAATAATTCTTTCTATTGGAGAGGCTTCAATACCACCATATTCTTTAGGCCAATGCAGCATGGCCCATCCAGCATCATATTTCTTTTTTTGCCATTTTTTTGCTATCTCTAGATGTTCTTCTAGAGATGATTCTCCAATATGATCCATGGATTGGCTATCTTTTAACTCTGCATTAGCTTCAAGCCATTCTCTGCATTGAGCTCTAAATTTAGCTTGTTCAGGCGTATCATTAAAATCCATAATTTATCCCCTTTCTAAGGTATTGGTTTTTTCTAAATTAATAACTAATTTTTCTTTCCATGTCGATTCAGACCCTAGCAATATCGAAAGAACTTTTGATCTTTTATAAAATAGATGACAATCATATTCCCAAGTAAACCCGTTTCCGCCATGAGTTTGAATATTTTCTTTTGAGCAGAGTTGAAATGCTTTTGTTGCGCTTACTCTTGCTGTAGCTGCAGCCAGAGGGAGTTCAGAGGACTCAGAAGAAAGTGCCCAAGCTCCATAATATGAATTAGATTTTGCCAGTGTCACTGAAATGTACATATCAGCAAGTTTATGTTTTATGGCTTGATAAGATCCAATTTGCCTACCAAAAGCAAATCTTTCCATTGCATAGGCTTTAGCCATGTCTAAAGCTGCTTGAGCTCCACCAATTTGCTCAAATGCAAAAAGTACTGCTGCTTGGTTAAGGAGGTCTTGAATATAATCCCAGCCCTTACTTGCATCTCCTACAAGTTGAGAAGGGGTGTTATTAAATTCCACTTTATAAAATGCTTTTGAGGTATCTATATTTTTTTGAGGTGTAATTATGATTGAAGGATCACTTAAATCTACCAACCTTAGGTCAGTAGCTTGCTTAGAAGAAGCTACTACAATCATATGGGTTGCAATACCTGCATCAGGGACTGCAATTTTCACCCCAGTTAACTTTTCAGAAGAAACAGACACTTGAAGATTTGATTCGGTTGTTTGCTGTGTGTCCTCAGCTATTCCATAAGTTCCAATAATTGTTCCGGTTACTAGCTGAGGTAAGATATCTTTTTTTATTTCTTTATTAGCATATTTAACCAGCGCTTCTGTAAAAAGATATACTGAAGATGCAAAGGGAACGGGCGCCAAGGATCTTCCTAGCTCTTCTGCAATCACACACAACTCTAAATGACTCAATCCGAGGCCTTCGTATTCCTCAGGAATCCTAATACCCGTCCAACCCATTTCAATAATTTTATTCCACAGGTTTTGATCAGTATCTAGATTTTCATCCATTACTTTTCTAGCGTTACTCAATCCACCTTCTTTATCAAAGAATTTTTTTGCTTCATTTTGAAGGAATTTTTGGTCGTCCGAGAAATCTAAATTCATAATTGTCTTAATTAGTTTTAAGTTAGGGCTTATAATACAAAGCCTTATTAGAACATATAATTAAATACAATTTAACTTGTAAATTCTTTAGATATGGCTTTAAAAAAGATATCAGCAACAAAAGATGGAGATTTTTTTACCAGCAAAAATTCTGGGGGTTTGTTTCTAGGTATTGTTTTCGTACTCTTATTAACAGCTATTTTAGCTTTGATATTATGGATTAGCTCCCTAGCCAATGAATCACAAAGTTACACTAAAAGACTTTTAATTCTTGAAGAGCAGTTGCAATTAGCAGACTCTACATCAACTGATTTTTTATCAGACATTAATACTCAATTGCAATTTTTTGATAAAGAGATAAGAAAGTTATGGGACCTCAGCAATAAACGTAATAAAGTTAATATTGCTAAGCTCACCCAAGATTTAGCAAAACAATCAAAGCTATTAAAAGAGATTGCTGTAACGCAAACTAATGATCAAAAAAATATTAATGCAATTAAATTGCAGACTAAAAAGTTGCAATCTTTAATTTCTGAATTATCCAAATCTAATGAGCAAAATATTGAAATAAAAAATAAAATTTCTGAACTAGATAAGAGCATCTTGCTGCTTGAGGAAACGGTTCAGGCATTTGATTCATATAGAATACAAAATAATGAGCTATTGCAGGAACTTCAGCTTCAATTATTAGCTCTCAAAGAACAAAAAGAGCCTAATTAATTAAATTTAAACAAGTCCTTTGTCAAGGTAAAATTTTTACTTTTTAGTAAAATGTTTGGGGTTTCGTTAAAAAGGAGGTATATTTTGCTATACATTCTTCAATTATGGAGGGGGAACCGTGAAGAGATTACTAAGTATGTTATTAATAGCAACATTTGTTGCAGTGCCAAACTATTCATTTGCGCAAAATTCAGAGCTTGTTCTTGAGGAAGTTGTGGTTACAGCAACCAAGAAAGAAGAAAATGTTCAAGATATTGCCCAAACCGTTAATGCGGTAACTGGTACAACTTTAGATGATTATCAAATAAGAGATTTGACCGAATTATCTCAAATTGTTTCAGGGGTAGAATTTACCAGAATTGATCCAAGAAGACAGACCATCATTATGCGTGGTCAAAAGAT
>CETV01004738.1_pt1 | contig 12205 bp, 14 predicted proteins | sample 531451 | NCBI WGS metagenome assembly CETV01 (sample SAMEA2623155, study PRJEB7988) | marine metagenome | isolation source: saline water (ENVO:00002010), including | reverse complement strand
GATATTAGCATGGTTAAAGATAGACACTATTATGAAAATATTGGGAAATATGATCAATTTATTGGAGGCTGGTCAGATGTATTTACAGATTGGTATTGGGAAGAGAAAGATGTTGGCGACAGTATCGAGATTATAATTAAGACTCCAAAAAAGCAGGATTATCTTAATAAAAGGTATGAGGCGAATCAGTGGCTTTCTTTTGCTAAATTTAGTGTTAGCGCTATGATGTTTAATCATGTTATTAGTGGATTAGAGGCCGTATGGGCTAATAGGAATAAAGATACTCAAGATATTAAGCAAAATAAAAAGGTGGATTTAGATCTAGGTTTACTCTTCAATCCAAATAATTCAATAGGTGTTGGAGGATTGGCTCTGAGGCTGCACTTTTAATATGAAAAGAATTTATTTACTATTTATCATTATTTATGGATGCTCATCTACGCTTCCTGACGAATCTCTGTCTTTAGCCGAACATCTACAAATTGGTATGGACTATTTAGATGAAGAAAAATATGTTAAGGCACAGGATGAGTTTAAATTTGTATTGTCACGTGGTACCGGAACTGATTATGGAGACGACGCACAATTTTTTCTAGCAGAGTCATATTTTCTAAATGACCAATTTATCTTAGCAATTAAAGAATATGAAAACCTAACTAGGAAGATGGCTTTCAGTCCATTTTTTGAAAAATCAAGGTTCAGGACTTGTGAGGCATACCGATTTGAGAGCCCTGATTATTTCAAGGATCAAACTTATACTGAAAAGGCTCTCGAAAGATATCAAGAATTTTTAGATGATTTTCCTACTTCAGAATACAGTCAAACTGTAACAGCGTCTATGTCTGATTTGAGGAATAAACTAGCAATGAAACTTTATGAAACTGGAATCCTCTATTTAAAAATGGATGAGTTTGAACCAGCTAGAATGTCTTTTAATCGTGTTCTAGATCAATACTATGATACTGATATTGTTGAAAAGGTCCATTTTGGTGTTATACAGTCATTTGTAAAAGATAATAAACTCGAGCAGGCAAAAGAATATTGGCTAGATAAAGGCAGTAAAGATATAGTTAATGAAGCATTAATTAATGAAATTGATCAATTATTTGCAGAATCAGAAAAATAGAAAAACATAATGAAAATTTGTCTTTTTGGCGGAACCTTTGACCCTCCTCATATAGGCCACTTGCTTATCGCGCAAACAGTGTATGAAGCTGAAAATTTTGATAAAGTACTCTTTATTCCAGCATATACACCTCTTCACAAAAACGGTATAACGCCCATGGAACATCGAGTTGAGATGGTAAAAATTGCTATCAGTGATAATCCAAATTTTGAATATTCTGATGTTGATATAATTAGACAAGGTATTTCATATACTATTGATTCAGTTCTAGATATTAAGAGCAAGCTAGGATTAACTAATGATGAAATTTATTATCTAATAGGAAGTGATAATCTAATTGATTTTAAGAATTGGAAAAGTCCAAAAGAAATATTAGAAGAATGTAAGGTGATCGTAGCTATTAGACCTGGGTTTAGGCCTAGTGATATTCCACATTGGATTTTACAAAAGGTTCATTTTGCCAATATACCCAGGTTTGAGCTTGCATCTACCAAAATACGTGCAAGATGGGTAAAAGGTTTAACTATAAGATATATGGTGACTCTCCCTATCTGGGAATATATAAATGATAATAATCTTTACAGCGGTAAAGACTAATCTTATCCAGTAAAATCTAGGTACCACCTAACTAGATTAAGTGATACTAGCAGGGTACCCTCTAGTCTGCTTATCTGCCAGCCTGTTCTCATCATCATAAGAACCATAGAAACCATAATAATTAACACTATGATACTGGAATGGATATCAGCCTGTATTGCAGTCGGATTAATTATACCGGCAAGGCCCAGAACTCCTAAAAGATTGAATAGATCACTCCCTATTAAGTTCCCTATTGCCATACCATGTTTTTCTTTAAACGCTGCAGTCAAAGAAGTGGCAAGCTCTGGGGCAGAGGTTCCTGCTGCAACTATTGTAACAGCAATGACCCAATCTGAAACTCCAAAAGCACGTGCCAAAGATGAGGCATGCTCAACCATAAGGTGGCCTCCTAGTACGATCATCGATAGCCCAATAAAGAAAAATGCATACGACTTTATTGTAGCTGATTCTGGGTGCGTCTCTTCTATTGTTTCTCTTTTAATAAATAGAAACAGGATATAGCATATTAGAGCAAGGAATAATATTGATCCTTCTATAGCCGTAATATTGTCATTGATATCCCAGCCATTGAGTCCAAAGAAAAATATATAGATTAGTATTGTAACAGATAATAGGAAGAAACCGTCTCGATATAATAATTTTGGGGAGATATTTATTGCTCTAACCATGGCAGTTCCACCTAGTATAAACCCAAGGTTAAAGATATTTGACCCCACAACATTTCCGATAGATATATCTGTTTGACCAGTTATGGCGGCCCTGATAGTAACTGCAAACTCAGGGGCTGAAGTACCAAATGCCACAACCGTTAGTCCAATTACAAGGTCTGATATTTTAAAAGAATGGGCTATTTCTGAAGCAGATTCGACAAGCCAATCGGCTCCTTTCCAGAGCATCCCAATTGATGCAATTACAAAGCCGCTGTCTAGTAATAAGTTCATTAATTTAGTGACTTTTTATGCATAGATTTTAAACAAGAAATTAAAGTTACACATATTATTTGGTATGTATATTGTTAATTCTAAAATATTAGTTTTACCGCTAATTATCAATCTTCGTTTCTTTTTCTATGGATAATAAATAAGTAATTTAATGGTATGATAGAATTTCAAAATGTTTCATACACCCACAGTAAAGGAAAAGGTGTTACAAATTTAACCTTTTCAATAGATGATGGTGACTTTGTTTTTTTAATCGGAAGCACTGGGTCGGGGAAAACCACATTGATGAGACTAATTTATTTTGACCTATGGTGCGACGCAGGCAAGATCAAAGTCGGGAGTCATGATTCAGAGTCTATAAGTAAAAAGCATGTTCCAAAACTCAGAAGAAATATTGGAATGGTCTTTCAAGACTACCAGCTTCTCAATGATCGCAATGTATTTCACAATGTGGCGCTGCCTCTTCATGTAATGGGACATAGTGCCAATGAAATTCCTTATAGAGTAGAAGAGGCACTAGATCTTGTTGGTATTGATGGTAAAAGAGAACACTATCCAGATGAGCTTTCAGGTGGTGAAAAGCAAAGGGTTACACTTGCTCGTGCAATCGTTAAGGAACCCGATCTCATTCTCGCAGATGAACCAACAGGGAACCTAGATCCTGTAGCTGCTTTTGAACTTGTGCAGTTGCTTGAGACAATAAATAATAATGGAACAACCGTGTTGATGGCTTCTCATAATTATAATTTAATTAAGGGTCGTGGGCGTAGAATCTTGGAGCTAAAAGATGGGTCAATCAGAGGAGGATGATGGATAAGCTTCTATATCTGATTTCAGAAGGGTTTAAGAATGTCTGGAGACATAAGATGACAACATTTACGGCAGTGTTTTCATTATTTCTTGCATTGTATTTTGTCGGTCTATTAGCCACTGCTGGGGAGAATACGAAATCTATATTACAATATCTTAGATCAAAGTATAAGATTGAGGTGTTTTTTAAACAGGATATTAACTACCAGTCCGCAAAAACTATATCTGAGTCTATATTGAAAATAAAAGGAATTCGATCATCAACAGTTATAAACAAAGATGACGCTGTTAGAATTTTTCAGGATCAATTTGGTGAGGATATTCTTTCAATTCTGGGATATAATCCTCTTCCTATAAGTACTGTAGTTAATTTAAAACGGAAATCCGATCAAATTTTAGATGTTTCTCCTATTATAAATGAGATTAAAAGTTTAGACGGGATTGAGGAGGTTCGCTACCAGGGGCATCTTATAAAAAAAATAGAAAGAACTTATGCAAAAATAATGCAATATTTTCCTTTCCTAGCGATAGTGTTTATACTAGTAGCAGTTTTGGTAATATATAATACTGTCAAACTATCAATCTTTGCTAGAAAGGATTTAATTAATTCATTAAAACTAATCGGTGCTACCAAACTTTTTATTCAGATGCCTTTTATTTTTGAAGGGTTAATTGATGGGGTTTTGGCCTCAGTCATAGCATCTCCACTAATCATAGGAACGATAAACGGAATAAACTATATGATGAATAATTTTACATCCTGGAATATTCAACTATCAATCGCACCTGTTTTATTTTTATGGCTGACATTACTCTCTGGCATTATTTCTGTTATAGGTAGTTATAGAGCTATCTCAGGGATTATGAGATAGTATTGTAAAAAGAAATTATTCTCTATATATAGATTAACAATAAAAAATTAACATAGTTACACGGAGAACATTTTGGCAGAAAAAAAATCAGTTAAGACAAAAAAGCAGACTATAAAAAATAAAAAACCTAAGGATCAAAAAAAGTCTAACAATAATAATATACAAATTCAACTGGATCAGCTACAGGATAAACATATTCGTCTAAAGGCTGAATTTGAAAATTTTAGAAAAAGGAAGAATAAAGAAATCTCAGCACTACTTCAGTATGATGGTGAGGGAGTAATTAGAGATATTCTTCCTATTATAGATGACATCGAGAGGATGGTTAAATCTGCTTTAAAGACTGATACTGATAATGAAAAATCGTTAATTGAAGGAATGAATATTCTTAAATCAAAGATTCAGCGTTTTTTAGAAATAAAAAATATTGAACCGTTTGGTAAAGAGGGTGAGGTGCTTGACCCTGAACTTCATGATGCTATGTTAACACAAAAGGATGACAAGAAAGAAGATAATACGGTTCTTAGTGTCTTTGAAAAAGGCTACCGATACCATGATAAGGTAATACGTCATGCTAAGGTTGTGGTAAATAAAAAATGAGAGACTTTTATGATACATTAGGTGTCTCTAAAGATGCATCAGCAGGCACTATTAAAAAAGCCTATCGTAAGCTTGCTTTGAAATATCATCCAGATAAAAATCCTGGAAATAAAGAGGCAGAGAAAAATTTTAAAGAGGCAGCTGAGGCATATAGTATTCTAAGCGATAGTCAAAAAAGAAGTCAATATGACCAGTTTGGTCATGCTGGGGTTGGAATGGGTGGTTCTCAAGGTGGTGGTTTTGGCGGTGGAGTGCATATGAACATGGAAGATATTTTCTCACAATTTGGAGATATATTTGGTGGGAGTCCGTTTGAAAGTATTTTCGGTGGTGGAAGACAAAGAAGTTCTAGGTCTAAGGGTTCAGATATAAGGATTAAACTATCTTTAACCTTTGAAGAAATAGCAAAGGGGATAGAAAAGAAAATTAAGATAAAACGTTCTGTTTTGTCCGAGGGTGTAACGTTTAATACTTGCTCAACCTGTGGTGGAAATGGTCAAGTTACACAAATCACAAATACAGTGCTCGGTAGGATGCAGCAGACAAGTGTCTGCCCAAGATGTAGTGGTAACGGAAAAATAGTTGGGACTCGTCCGCCTGGAGTAGCACCAGATGGCATGATAAAAAAAGAGAAAACGATAAATATCAAGGTACCAGCGGGCGTTGAATCAGGAAACTATATGACTGTTGAGGGCCAAGGAAATGATAATATACAGGGTAGGCCTGGTGATTTATTAGTAGTTTTTGAAGAAAAGAACCATCAATATTTTGTTAGAGATGGAGAAAATATTTTTATTGAGGTAACTGTTAGTTATCCTAATGCTGTTCTAGGAATCAAAATTGATATTCCAACACTGGATGGTATTTCCACATTAACAATCCCTAGTGGTATTCAATCCGGAAAGCTTTTGAGAATGAGATCGAAAGGATTCCCGATGCTCCGTAGATCTTCTAAGGGTGATCAAATCGTTAGAGTTATTGTAAATACTCCTGCATCGATATCCAGAGGAAGCAAGAAAATCATTGAAAAACTTAGTGAAGAACTTGAGCCAATAAGGAACCCATTTTCAAAAATAGAACTATAAGAACTGAGTAATTTTACTTTGTTTAGAGCTTTAAGAAAATAATAACCATAATGCCTTATGGTTTATTAATATTAACTGTTGTTGTAGCTGTTTATTAGCCTAACTAATACTAATATCTATATATTTACTAAAATGAATCAAAATAAACTATCTGACTTACTTGAGCTTGCAATGGTTCTGGCGTTTCTTTTTCTTATAATAGTTATCTATGTACCTGTTTCGGTTTGGGCAGAAGAGCGAGAATTTGAGAAAAGAAGCCGTTTTAATATGCAAAATATTTATGATATTGAAATGTTCTATGAACAACTTACGGGGTCATACAGTCCAAACTTTTTTGAAGCTATGAATGTTGTAAACTCAGCGAGAGATTCGTTATTAGGTGATTCACTTTATGTAGGTGAACAAAATCTTATATTGTTTGGCAGACAGTATAATGTAGATATTAATGAAACTTTTGGCTTTAACTATGACACAACATTTGGTTTTAAAAGTTATCGAAGAGATACGATATTTGATACGACTGTTCAAATAATTATGTATTCCCAGGAACTTGGCAGGAATGATACCAGCTTTACACAGAAAAGGCATCTTAATAATTACATGGAAGATCCAAATTTTATTGACAAACTAAATGAAGAACCATTAAAACGTGTTGAGCTGATAGAGTATTACAAAACATATATTCCTGATTCCAGTACATACGGTTGTCCTCTCACTGATAAATCTTATATGATAAGTATTGACAATGAAAACAAAAAACTTAAGGTAGTTAGCCCAATCAATAGGGAAAACCCTTATAAAGATCCAAGGTTTCTAATTTTCTCCCTTAAATCTAATGGGCATGGTGAGATTAATGATGGAAACCGTAGCTGGGATTAGAATAATATATTATGATAGGTATTGTAATATCAGATACGTTCCTAATTGCGGGGGTTTGGTCAGATGATGATAGTGAGCTAACGCTCCATAATGTAAAACAAATTGATTATACTGAGCCAATCAATGATATTATCCATAAAGAAGGAGATCTAAACTCAGTACTTGGGATTGCCCTAAGAAGAGCTTCTGAAGTGATACCATTCAGCGGGCAAGACATTGCAGTAGCAATATCTGATGAATTTTTGCACCATGATTCGGTTGAGACAGAGATTGATCTCGCGCGTGAGGATTATTGGGACTATGTATTATGGATCGAGAAGAAAAAAAATAGGCCTTCCAATCAAAAAATGTCGGTCTTTGGACAGATATATCTTCCGGATGAGGTTAATATCCATACGGTTTCATGTTCAACAGGTCTGATAAGAACGATTAAACTATCAGTTTCTGAATTAGGTGGTAATCCATACTGGATGGGTCCGTCAAGTTCAGTTTTGATTGATGCTGGATATGTCTCTGATGCTGCAATGGTTATTAAAAAGCAGAACCAGTATAGGTTTTATATGGTGAAAAACTGTCGTTTTGATCATGGAGTTATCGCATTCAGTTCAGGACAGCCAAAAATAATATCTTCATCAGAGAGTGACGAATATACTCTTGGGTCATTTAAGCTGATTCAGTCAGATATTGATGATATACCTGTCTATTCTCCTGATAAACTTGGTAGGCAAGCACTAGCATGTTGGGAAAGATCTGACCTTAGAAAAATGGAACCTTTCGAAAATATTAAACTAAGTAGCAGCCTTTCTGAAAACACTAATCACTATGAGTCTAATATACTTACTAGTCTTGTTGCTGGAGCATCATCTAGACATTCTTTTAATTTTTTTGAAGAAGAAAAAATATTTGATTTTCTGTTCACAGAAGTATTTTCTGAGGAAAAAGGTATTGAAAAAGAACCATTCTCATTGCCTCAGACACCAATAGCTACGGAAAAGAGAGTCAGAAAGAGCGATCCTATTTCAGGAGGTGAAATGGTGTGGCTTTTGTTTGCACTTATTGTAATAATGGGGCTCTTTTTTGCAATGAACTATATAAAATTTCGTGAGAGTATTAACAGACCGTTATTCGGTGATGATAATAACTATGTGATAAAAAAAATAGATCCAATAAACCTTAGCGAGAGATCAAAAGGTTCTGTTGACTATGATATTAATATGCACCTTCAGTCTAGAGAGATTTCATCGGTTATATCAAAACTTATTAATGCTACTGAACTAAATCTGTATAACAATCTGACAATAACTGGGACATTTATTAGTCTAGAATACATGAGTGGTTTGAATCCTGATATTGAACATATTATTGGGTTAGAAACAACCAGTTATTCAGTAGAATCAGCTGGTGCAGATAGTACAATGTTTCTGTGGTATTATAGTTTTGATTTTCCCGAATTAACTAATTCTGAAGATATAAATAGTGGTATCGGAAAAGATGAATTTCTAACAATGATCGACACTACGGTTAATGATTACACTATTAAATTTTTTGATCAATTTTATAAGACAAATAGAATTTATGAACCGGTTCTGATTTGGGTTAGAGGGGAAGAGGATATAAAAAAAACTGGAAATATTTTATCTCGTTCTGGGCCAACAGTACTCCTAAGAAAGTTTGTTTTATTTAATGAAGTTGACAAGCCCGATCCAAGAGCGGGGTTTTACGTATCTTTTCTTGATATTTAGATTTAATGAAAATAATTGGTGGCCGCTATAAAGGCCTAACTATTGATACCTCTAAGAATCTTTCTTACAGACCTACTCAGTCTCGTATTAGAAAAAGTATTTTTGATATTATAACACCGTTTACATATTCAAGTGTGCTTGATCTTTATTCAGGATCTGGCATATTAGGGTTTGAATCAGCAAGCCGTGGTGCAGACTCAATTACCTTTGTTGAGATTAACTCTAATTCAATTAAAATGTTAAAAAGCAACGAAAGTAAGTTTGAGGGTGTAGAATTTTTTATGGTAAGGAAAAAAGCGTTTTATTTCTTAAAAAGTATAGAAAATAAATATGACCTTATTTTTGCAGATCCACCATATGATAAATTAGACTATACAGTGTTAATGAGCATGTGTATAGAAAAATTATCTAAAAATGGTAAATTGATATTGGAGATGAGTAATAATAATCTCTCTTTTACAAACTCTATTGAAAGAAAATACGGTGACACAAAAATAGTTATATATACGAAACAATGAAAAGAATTATATATCCAGGAACATTCGACCCAATACACAATGGGCACCTTGATATTGCAAGGAGAGCTGCCAAACTATTTGACGAGTTAGTATTAGTTGTTGCGATCAATAAGGAAAAAAACCCTCTATTTACTAATGATGAGCGTGTTGGCCTTATTGAAGAATGTGTGACTGACATAAAAAACGTAAGAGTAAGCTCTTTTAATGGTTTGGTAGTTGACTATGCAAAGGGTGAAAATGCGGTAGCGATTATTAGAGGATTAAGACATGTGAGTGATTTTGAGTTTGAGTTTCAAATGGCCATGATGAACTATAATCTAAACCCAGACATTACATCTATGTTTATGATGCCAGATGAGAAATATATCCATCTAAACTCTACAGTAATCAAAGACGTAGTAAGACTTGGTGGAGATATATCAGACTACGTTCCTGAATCTGTAAAAAGTGCGTTATTAGAGAAATATAAAAGTTAAATAGTTCCTAAATTAGCACTCTAGATATTTCTAATTAAAATCGATTATGCCTACGTACGACTATATATGCAACAGCTGTAAAAAAATGTATGAGTACTTTCAGTCCATGTCTGATGATGCATTGACTAAATGTCCAGAATGTAAGAAAGACAGCTTAAGGAGAGTAATCAGTGGTGGCACAGGTTTAATTTTCAAAGGTTCAGGGTATTATCTTACAGACTATAAAAATCAAAAAGATAATAAACCTGATAAAAAAGATAGTGGTTCAAAGAAACAAGATAAAAAGAGTAAAAAGAAAAAGGAAGTTGGTAAGGAATGACATCAAGTAAAAAAGTAGAAATGAAAACAGATGGGTTATTGGTGCCTGACAATGTGGTCATTCCATTTATTGAAGGGGATGGGATTGGTGCAGACATATGGGCTGCAGCTTCAATGGTCTTTAATAGTGCAGTTGAAAAAGCATATAATGGATTGAAATCTATTCAGTGGTTAGAAGTACTTGCTGGAGAAAAATCCTTTAATGAAAACGGAGAGTGGCTTCCTCAAAAAACTCTTGATACAATTCTAGATCATATGATTGCAATTAAAGGCCCTCTCACAACACCTATCGGTGGGGGCATTCGTTCTCTTAATGTAGCTCTTAGACAGAAGTTAGATCTTTTTGCTTGTGTGAGGCCAGTGCGCTGGTTTACTGGGGTTCCCTCTCCAGTTAAAGAGCCACAAAAGGTTGATATGGTGATTTTCAGGGAAAATACAGAAGATATCTATGCGGGTATAGAGTGGATGCATGGTTCTGAAGAAGTAGACAAGGTTAAAGAATTTTTGGTAGGTGATCTAGGAGTAACCAATATTAGGTTTCCGGAAACTACCAGCCTTGGAGTAAAGCCTGTTTCTAAAGAAGGAACAGAGAGACTTGTTAGAGCTGCGATTGACTATGCTATTTCGCATAAGCGAGATTCTGTTACTCTGGTACATAAAGGAAACATAATGAAATTTACAGAAGGCGCCTTTCGTGATTGGGGTTATCAGTTGGCTAAAGATAGTTATGGCTCGGAAGACTTTGAGGGTGGACCATGGCAGGTTATTAAGAAAGATGGTCATGAGCTAATGATAAAAGATGTTATTGCCGATGCGTTCTTACAGCAAATACTTTTACGTCCAGAAGAGTACGATGTTATTGCAACGCTAAACCTGAATGGAGACTATATTTCAGACGCACTTGCAGCCATAGTTGGAGGCATAGGAATCGCACCAGGGGCGAACATAAACTATACCAGCGGTAATGCAATATTTGAGGCTACACATGGTACAGCCCCTAAGTATGCCGGCCAGGATAAGGTAAATCCTAGCTCGGTAATACTATCTGGAGTAATGATGTTTGAATATATTGGTTGGCAGGAGGTAGCTGACTTAATTGTAAAAGGAATTGAAGGCGCAATTATTTCAAAGCGTGTAACCTATGATTTTAATCGTCTTATGGATGGTGCAACAGAGTTAAAATGCTCTGAGTTTGGACACGAGATCGTGTCTAATATGGGCTAAATATTTTTTCTATATATTAACTTTTTATCTAGGTGTTAGCATAGATCATGTTTATAGATTATACACAGATAGAGATCATAGCTGGAAATGGTGGCTCTGGTGCGGTCTCATTCAGAAGAGAAAAGTTTATTCCTAAGGGCGGTCCAGATGGAGGGGATGGCGGTCGTGGTGGTCACGTATACATGATGGTGGATACAAACCTACATACTCTGCAAGACATACGCTATAGGAGGCGATATAAAGCCGAAAACGGGCACAAAGGGAAAGGTAGTAATAAGACTGGAAGGAGCGGGAAGGATATAATGATCCTTGTGCCAGTAGGTTCTATTATTCGAAAAAAAGGGTCAAAAAAGGTGGTTGTCGATCTAACAGAAGAAGGCCAGAAACATATCATTTGTCATGGAGGCCAGGGAGGAAGGGGTAACACTCGATTTAAAACCTCAACAAAGCAAGCACCAAGAAATGCACAGCCTGGGACTGATGGAGAGTCAGGAAATTTTGAGGTAGAACTAAAAATATTAGCTGACGTAGGCCTGGTTGGTTTGCCTAATGCTGGTAAATCAACCCTGTTATCTGTTTTATCATCGGCCAGGCCAAAAATAGCGGAATATCCTTTTACCACGCTAGAGCCACAACTGGGTATTGTGAAATACGGTGAATATGAATCTTTTGTGATGGCAGATATTCCTGGACTTATTGAAGGCGCAAGCAAGGGAAAAGGGCTTGGACACCAGTTCTTAAGGCACATAGAGAGAAATAGAATTCATATATATTTAATAGACTGCCAAGAACAAGATCCTTTAGGTATTTTTAAAACCCTTAAGAATGAACTAAATACATTTAATGAAGGTTTAGATAAAAAGCCATACCTAATATGTAGAACTAAATCAGATCTAAATACAGAAATCTCAAGCAACTGGGATAGGTTCAACGAAAATATTTTAGATATATCATCGGTTAGTCATGTAGGACTAGATTTACTCGTTGATTCGATAGTAAAACTATTATAATAAT
>CETV01030470.1_pt1 | contig 12293 bp, 11 predicted proteins | sample 531451 | NCBI WGS metagenome assembly CETV01 (sample SAMEA2623155, study PRJEB7988) | marine metagenome | isolation source: saline water (ENVO:00002010), including | reverse complement strand
GAATCATCAAAATGAGCAGTGACTTTGGATTGACTGATTAGGGGTTTTAAAATAATAGTCCAGATGTCGAAAGGATAGGAATGAGATAAGTGCCCTTTTAAAATTTCTGGATTAATTATTGATAAACCAGACCAAGTTAGATCATTTTCCTTTTCTCTTATAAGCACATGGCCGTCAACCAAAGAAAAATCTCCTTTAAGATTATGTTCAGGGTTTTTAATCCCTATTAAATGCGCAGCTTCAGTATTCTCTGGTAATTTATTTAAATCTATTTCAGAAATAACATCTGAATTACATAAGATAAATGGATCTTTTCCTAGATAGTTTATTGCATTAATCAAAGCTCCGCCTGTTCCATATGGGTAGGGTTCATCTATAAATTGAATATTTATTTTGTCATTGTAGTTAGCAAGGCTGTCTTTTATTTGATTTGCAAGATGCGAGACATTAATGACAAACTCACTAACTCCACACTTAATCAACCTGTTTATTGCCCGCTCAATAAGAGTGTACTTGCCCACCAGCAAAAGTGACTTTGGAGTATCATTTGTAAGTGGTTTTAAACGAGCTCCAAGCCCTGCAGCCAAAATCATTGCCTTCATAATAAACTCATTTTTTTCTTTAACTTTGGTAGAACTGTATCCTTAAGAAATGATGACAAATGTCTTTGCTCTAGCTCCAAAGATAATGTAATTGTATTAGATACAATCTGAGGAATATCTTGCATTCTAAACGGGCGATCAAATCTTAAATAAAGATTTGTCAGTGTTCCCATGATCCTAAGATTCCTTTGCAGCCCTCCCCAGCATGTTGCTTGATAGGTTTCTTTTGGTGACATATCAAAAATAGAGAGCTGAGAAAAGGTTTTGCAATGACGCTTCAAAACCTCGAGATCACAAGGAATATAATGATCTATTAAAATACCAGCCAAATCTATTCCAATAGGTCCAAAACATAGATCTTGAAAATCTAATAATACAAGCTCATGATTTTCTAATTGATGAATATTTCTTCTTTCAAAATCAAAATGACAGTTTCCCCATTGCTGATTCATAACCTCTGGCATTAATTTAGATAAAAAATCTTGGTATTCATTAAACATTTCTAATTCTAGAAACTCCTCGCAAAAAATTTTTGAAAATCTCTTTGTATGAGATTCTAAACCCATCGCAAATGTTGTATCTAAATTATTAAGTTTAGACTGATGCATACTATTTAAAAGTCCCAATACATCTAAAATAAGACTATCATCCTGATAGAAATTTTTTTTATTAATTAAAGAATTATCTCCAACATCTTCCAAAATTGTCAGAAATTGATCTTGATCATATTTAAAGATTTCTGGAACTCTAACATTATTATTTGAAAGTTGAGTTGCGCGATTAACAAATACTGATTGACCATTAATCTGTGAGTCGTCATAACAAATTACATAAGAATTTTTATTCGAAATGGTCCTATAATATTTTCTTCCACTAGCCTCTAATTTAAGAGGCTCAATAGAGGTTAATGCAACATCAAAAGTTTGAGCATATTTAAGTAATTGACTGTTTGAAGGCTCAGCTATTTTTAATCTCCGATGGAAGAGGTGTATCGTCTGGAAGGAAAAAATCTAAGGCTAATTCAGAATAAGGCACCTGAGCATACTTAGAAAAATCTCTCACCCCCTCTTCATATAACACCAAATCATCTATACAGAAATTACCCGTAAATACTTCAGGATTTTTATTGAAAATTGCATACGCTGCATCTGCCATAATCTCTGGCGTCCTTGAAATACTCATTAATTCTTCTCCACCAAGAATGTTTTTCACTGCTGCAGTCGCAATTGCTGTTCGAGGCCACAAACCATTAACTGCTATTTTGTCTGCCTTTAATTCCTCAGCCATTCCTAACACACACATGCTCATGGTAAATTTTGCCATCGTATATGCAAGATGCGGACCAAACCATTTTGGTTTCATATCTAAGGGTGGTGCTAAATTAAGAATATGGGCATGATCAGATTTTTTTAAATGAGGAATACAATACTTACTTACTAAGTAAGTTCCTCGACCATTGATTTGATGCATCAGATCATATCGCTTCATATCGGTATCTGGTGTATTTGTTAAAGAAATAGCGGAAGCATTATTGACACAGATATCAATTCCTCCAAAAGTAGAAACAGTTTCTTCAACTGCCGTTCTAACATTAGACTCGTCCCTCACATCTAAGACTATGGGTAAAGCCTCTCCCCCAGCAGCAACAACCTCTTCAGCCGCGGTGTATATTGTTCCAGCAAGTTTTGGGTGGGGTTCTGCAGTTTTTGCAGCTAAAACGACTTTAGCCCCATCTTTTGCTGCGCATTTTCCAATCTGCAACCCAATACCTCTACTGCCACCAGTAATGAATAATACTTTTCCCTTTAAACTCATATTGTTTCTCCCAAAATTCTTATAAGCTCATAATTTATTAGTAAATTTTTTATAGCTATTTATTGCATTCTTAAAATGAATCATGCAAGTTAGGAATAATTATATGCCCTTGAGTTGAGGACGACCATGAATGTAGATTTTATTTTTGATTTTGCAAGTCCAAATTCTTACTTATGTTATAAAACAATCCCAAAACTAGAAAAAAATTATAATATTAAATTTAACTATGTGCCTTGCTTGTTAGGGGGTATTTTTAAGCTAACCAACAATCAAGCTCCAATGATAGCCTTTGGAGAAATACCCAACAAAATAAAATATGAATTTGAAACTGCTTTTAATAGATTTATGCAAGAGCACAACATTGATGATTTTAAAATGAATGAACACTTCCCTTTAAACACACTCTTGCTTCAAAGGGGCGCTATTGCTGCTCAAAAGAATGGTTTTTTTGATTCTTATATAGAAATAATAATGAGGGGGATGTGGGAAGAATCTTTAAAATTAGATGATCAAGATATTTTCCATGCTTTTTTAGAAAAGAATGATTGTCATGCTGGTCTATTAATTCAAGAAGTATCAAGCGATGAGATCAAGTCAGAATTAATAAATAATACAAATCAAGCTGTTGAAAGGGGGGCTTTTGGAGTACCGACATTCTTTATTAATGATGAAATGTTTTTTGGAAAAGAAAGTCTAAGAGAAATAAAAGATCTAGCCTTGTCATAAACTGAAACTTTTTTGATTTAATCTTTTCTAAAAACAAAATAGTACAATTTAAATTCATGAAGAATATAAAAACATTCTTTAGCGTATTTATTGCAATATTGTCAGTAAATACAACTTCAGAAATAACTAACTTATTATCAAAGTCCTCCTCAGGGGATGTAAATGTTCTTGGGTGTGTAAACCCTCTTTACCCAAAACTTAATTTAAAATTTAATTCTAATCAGATCAATGCAAGTCGGATGGATGTAACTTCAAACGGGGCAGTCTCTCTAAAGGATGAAGTTACTATTACGATTAATGGTGGAAGGATTAAAGCTAGCAGCGCTCATTACGATCCCAATAGCGGATCAATAAGTGCCATCCAAGAAGGAAATATCTATTATTTAGATTCATACTTTGAATTTTTAAGTGGTTCATTCAATAGGAGTTCAAAAGAAGTTAGATTAGAGAAGGGTTCAACATACCTAAGACCAAGAAATATTTTAATCCAGTATGAATCTCTTGAAGGGACTATGGATTCTTACTTACACTTTAAGAATACAAGTTTAACTACATGTTCTGATATAGAAAATGGATGGGAAATTAAAGCGGACAACATCTCCATTGATGATATTTCTAAGAGGGGGCATATTGAAAACTTAAAACTCCAAGTTCGCGGAAAAACTATAGTATCTCTCCCCTATCTTCCTTTCCCTGCAACTAATGACCGTTTAACAGGCTTATTAGAGCCTAATATTGGAATCACTTCAGATGGAGCTGATATTTATCTGCCCTATTTTTGGGTCCTCTCAGAAAAATCTGATATTACTATCGCCCCCAGACTCATTGGAGATAAAGGCACTGGAATTGAGGCTAACTTTAGATATGTAACTAACACCAAAGCAGAGAATTATGTAGATTTTATTTTTTTTCCTCATGATAAAGAGTTTAAAAAGCAATATGGACAAACTGATGATCAAAGGTGGGCCTATAAAATTAAAGATTTTAGAAAATATAAAAATATAAATTTTTATGTAAATTGGAGTAAATCTTCTGATTCTATGGTTTTATTAGACTTGCCATCTGATCTTGTAAATATAGCCAATCAAAGAGACCATTATCTTCCCCAATCTATTTTTATAGCGGCTGAATTTGGAAACCTAGGAATAGATATCTCAAAACAAGGATACCAATCTCTTAACCCATTTATTAAAAATGGTTATATTAAAAATCCTGAAATTAATTTAAATTATTCTCGTTATAACCCCCGACTCTCTTATTTTGCAAATATTGAATATACTGATTTTAAAATAGATAAACCCATCAAAAGTAGTACTTTTACTAATGGTGGTACAAGAATGATCTCAAAAATTGGGGTTGAAACAAATAATGCTATTGGACCTATGGATGTTGAGTTTAATGGTCACATCATTTCTAAAAAATATAACTTAGATGGTATTGCTAATAAATCTTTTTCAAAAAATATTCCAACAGCAAGCTTGAGTATTTCTTCAACATTCAAACAACTCTCGCCGCTGGGCGGATTCATAGCAACCCCTAAGATTATTTATAGCAAAACAAGCTACAAGAACCAAAGCTCAGACCCAATTTTTGATCTTCATCCAAGGGATGGAAGTAATTTAAACATTTTTAATCAAAGATTATTTTATGGAAAAGATAGAATTCCTGATCAAGAATTTATTATGGGGAGCCTAAGATGGCAAGGTTATTTTACAAACCAAAATACAGTGTTATTTGAGTTATATAAAATCAATGAAATCAAAAATAGTAAGATCTTGAATGAAATGTTGCTTAAAGATTTGTCTCGCGACAATCAGGCCGGCTTTGAATTGAGGTTTGATAACGAGCTTATAAATACCTTCCTAATGACAAACTATTCACAAAAAAAAGATCATATCAATTTTGGCAATATGGGCTTGTCGATTAATCTTCCTGAAACACAAATTTCTACTTCAAGGAAATTTCGTCGGTATGTTCCATTGATTGGCACAGAAAATGAGTTAGATTATATTGATTTATCTATTAATCATAATTTATCACAAGGCTATAAATTCATTGGCGGTATAAGCAAGGATCTTAAATCAAAGAAAAACTTAGAAACCTTCTTTGGAATTGAATTTGAAAATTGTTGTATTGCTTATAGAATTTTTGTATCTGATAAAAGATTGTCAAAATATAATCTTGCGGATTATATAACTACTATTGATAATGATTTAATCTGGGAAGATATGATTTCTATTGAGAACAAAAGTAAAATTACTTTTGAATTTGAACTCAAAGGACTCTCAGGCTCTAGAAAGCAAATAAATAAATTCTTTTCAAATGCCTTTGAGAACCTATAATTCAGTACAATACTGATTATGAAAAATTATATTTATCTAATCTTATCTTTATTTATTTTGCCTCTGTCAGCAAAGATTGAGGTTCTAGATAGAGTTGCAATTATTGTTGGAGAGGGGGTTGTCCTTGAATCTCAGATTGACAATATGATGGAAACGATTAAGGACAGATATAAAGAACAGGGAGGTCCGTTACCACCTGAAGAAGCAATGATAGAACAAGTAAAAGAGCGTTTAATTATTGAAGAATTGCAATTACAAATGGGTCAACGAGCAGGAATTCGTATTGGTGATGGAGAGCTAAATCAAGCTTTTATAGAAATAGCCCAAAATAATGGCTTAACCCTTGAAGAATTTATAGAGTCTTTAGAATCAGAGGGCGCACCTTATGAAGAACTAAGAAAACAGGTTAGAAAAGAGATGATTATTCAAAGAGTACAAAGAGGTAAGGTGGGAGGATCTGTAAATATAACTGAACAAGAGCTAGATGGTTTTTTAGCGACTGAAGGAGCAGTTAAAGAATTATCACCAGAATTGTTTATAAGGCAAATCCTTGTATCAGATCAAATCCAAGCAAATGAACTAATCAAAAAAATTGAGGCTGGAGAAAGCTTTTCTTCTTTAGCAAAAACATATTCTAATAGCTCTAATGCATCATCAGGAGGAGAAATGGGCTGGAGAAATTTAATTGACTTACCCACACTCTTTTCAAACGCACTAAAAAGTAAAAAGAAGGGCTACATAACTCCCCCTCTAAAGGGAGGATCAGGTTTTTATATACTTAAATTAGAAGATAAGAAAGGAGATTTAGTCCATTTTGAAAACCAATGGCATGTTCGTCATATTTTAATGATGACAACAAAACTTCGGGATGAAGAATTTACCCAGGCTGAGCTAAAAGAGGTTCGAAGTAGGGCTATTGCTGGAGAAGATTTTAGTCTATTGGCCAAAGAATTCTCTGAAGATCCTGGTTCTTCTAGCAGGGGCGGAGATTTAAATTGGTTAAGTTTGGGCAAAACTGCTCCTGCGTTTGAAAAAATGATGCTTGAATCCCATATTGGTGAAATATCTCCTATTTTTAAATCATCCTTTGGTTTTCATTTTCTTGAGGTGTTGGACAAAAGAACTGAAGATCTAACTGAAGAGTTAATTAAAGATAGGGCTTATGGGATCCTCTTCTCTCGAAAGTATGATGAAGAATTAGAAAATAGTTTAAGAACCATGCGTGCAGAAGCCTTTATAGAATTCAAAGAACTAGATTGAAAGAAATCCTTTATTCCCATGGTGAGCCTGCTGGAATAGGAGTCGACTTGATTCTGAAACTAGCTAATACAAAATACTGGAAAGAAATAAAGATCCCAATTGTGACCCTGGCAGATGAAAATCTCCTAAAAGCTAGGGCCAAAAAACTTAATATTAATATTAACTTTATTAGATTAAAGAACATAAAAGATGCTAAAAAAAATAGAATTGGAAAATTGCAATTTTATTGCATTCAACATTGCGCAGACCCCTCTCCAGGTATTTTAAATCCAAAAAATGCTGATTATGTAATATCAAATCTAAATTTTGCGATAGATGCTTCTATGAAAAATCCCAGGGTGGGATTGGTCACCGGGCCTATTCAAAAAAGCAACATTATTGAAGGGGGATTTAATAGCTTTCAAGGTCATACTGAATGGATTAAACAAAAAACTAATTCTGAAACTGTTGTAATGTTATTAGCATCTAAAAAACTAAAAATAGCTCTAGCAACTACTCACATCCCTTTAAAAGAAGTATCAAAAACTATCAGCGAATTAAAACTTGTTGAAATTATAAAAACTGTAGATGAGGGCTTGAAAAATAAATTTAAACTAAAAAATCCTATTATTAAAATCCTTGGTTTAAATCCACACGCAGGAGAAAGCGGAAAAATTGGAAGTGAAGAATTAACAATAATTAACCCTGCGGTTCAAAAATGTCGAAAAATGGGTATTAAAATTTCTGATGCCATTTCAGCAGATACTGCTTTTAATAAAGTTCAATTAGAAAATACAGATACTTATATAGCTATGTATCATGATCAGGCGCTTCCTGTTCTTAAAGCGTTAAGTTTTGGGAAGGCGATAAACATAACACTTGGCGTTCCGATCATAAGAATATCTGTTGATCATGGAACTGCTCTTGATATTGCTGGGAAAGGAACCGCTGAACTTGGTTCCTTAAAAGAAGCAATGAGACAAGTTGAAATCTTGCTTAAATGAATAATAGGCGCCACCGTCGTAAGCTGGGGCAAAACTATCTAGTAGACCCAGTTATTCTTTTTGAAATAGAAAGAGCAATTAACCCTCAAGAAAAAAATATTTTTTTAGAAATAGGTCCTGGAACAGGGGCGCTGACTAAATACTTAGCGAATAGGGAAACTGAAATTACAGGAATAGACATTGATCCTAAAAATGTCCAAATATTAAAAAATAAATTTTCTGAACTAAACTATAAATTTATCCAAGGAGATATTCTTTATGAATCACTTGAATTTCTTACTTCAAAGAAACATAGGATTGTGGGCAATCTTCCCTATAACATTTCTACCCAAATTATATTAAGATTAATTCATTATTTTGAATACATAGATGACATGCATTTTTTGGTTCAAAAAGAAGTTGCTCAAAGAGTATGCTCTAATGGCGGGGAGAAAGATTGGGGCAGATTAGCAATTAAAATTAAGCCCTTTTTTCAAAGCTCTATACTCTTTGATGTCCCCCCCGAGGCATTTGATATTAAACCAAAAGTTATTTCCTCATTTATAAGATTAACCCCCCTTAAAGAAAGCATGATAGATCTATCTAAATTTGAGGCTTTTTCTACCTTCATTAATCAGGCTTTTTCTAATAAAAGAAAAAATATAAAAAATAATCTAAAAAAATTTAGTGGTGACCTTGGCAACACAAACGTAAACCCATTATCACGTCCAGAAGAATTATCTATAGAAGAATTTATTTGTATTTTTAATACAATTTCTATTGAAAATCATTGAAATGAGTACTTATGTAATTGGTGATGTTCATGGGTGTTTTATTCAGTTTCAAAGGTTATTAAAAAGAATTAAATATAGTCCCAATAAAGATAAGATTATCCTCACTGGAGATTTAGTTAATCGTGGTCCTGAGTCTCTTGCAATGATTAACTTTTGCTTGGATCATTCAAATATTAACACCGTTCTTGGAAACCATGATCTATACCTTCTTTACTTATTATCTATTAATAGTAAGAGAGGTAAACTAAGAAAGGTTGTATCTGCCCCAAACAATAAAAGGATTTTTAAATGGCTGCTTAGTAAACCCCTTTTTATCAAAATCAAAGACATAGAAAAGCAAAGAACTTTTTTTATTACCCATGCGGGCATTCCTGAAATTTGGTCCCCAGACAAGGCTTATAAGCTTGCAAATGAGACATCTAATTTTCTAAAGAAAAATCCGAAAAGAATGCTTGAATCTATGTGGGGAAATCACCCGAACAAGTGGAATGACAAGCTAAAAGATGAGGCAAGACACCGAACAATCATCAATTACTTTACACGGATGAGATTTTTAAGGAATGGATCTGAAATGGATTTAAAAACAACAGGAACTCATGCTAAAAAAGGCTTTAAACCTTGGTTTAATTATGAATCTAATAAATATACTGACAAAAACCACTATTACATTTTTGGCCATTGGGCGGCATTAAAAGGTAAGACAAAAAATAAACACTTTGTTAGCTTAGACACAGGTTGCGTATGGAAAGGTAAACTAAGTGCAATTAGATTAGAAGATTTAAAGAAGTTTTCAATAAATTATTGATATGGAAATATTTCAAGTAGGTGGGTCAATTAGAGATGAATTGTTGGGTATAAAACCTAGCGATAAGGACTGGGTTGTGGTGAGCTCTACTCCTGAAGAAATGGAAGCCAAGGGATTTAAAGCTATTGGAAAAGATTTTCCTGTATTCTTACATCCTAAAACTAAAGAAGAATATGCGCTTGCAAGAACAGAAAAAAAATCTGGAGTTGGGTATAAAGGTTTTACATTCTATTTTGATCCAAGCATTACATTGGAAGAAGACTTACAAAGAAGAGATCTTACAATTAATGCTATGGCTAAAGATAATAAAGGAAAAATCATAGATCCATTTAATGGGAAAAAAGATTTAGAACAAGAAATTCTCAAGCATACCTCCCCTGCTTTTTTGGAAGATCCTCTTAGAGCGATAAGACTAGCTAGATTTAAAACTTATGGCCATTTACACAATTTTAAGATAGCAAAAGAAACACAAAATATGCTTAATAAGATTGCATCTGCTGATGAGCTCTCTACGCTTTCTGCTGAAAGAATATGGATGGAAGTTCACAAAGCCCTTAATAGGGAAAATAGTGATAACTTTTTTAAAATTCTTATTGAATTCAACCTTACTGACCCTTGGTTTACTAATCTAAAAAAAGTTAGCTCAGATGGAGATGAGCCTCGCTATAAATGGGCAGAAATGCAGAGAGTAAATAACTTCAAGCTTGCTAAGAATTTACCTGTCCCAAATGAATACAAGAAAACGACAGAGATAATCAAAAAAGCGCTTAATTTAATTGCTGCAACATCTCTACAAGATAAACTGGGCATCATTGAGGCATTAAATATACCTCGACATTCCAAACAACTAGAGGAAATATTTCAATTAACGATCTTTAAAAAAGATAAAGATTACTTAAAATCAATTATTGATACGGTTCAAAAAATTGATTTTTCTGGGCTAATAAACTTGCAAGGATCTGAAGTATTAGAGAGAAAAAAATTACTTTATCATAAAGCATTAAAATCTCGATTATGAATAAAACTGTATTAATCACTGGTGCTGCTAAGAGAATTGGAAAGGAAATTGCCTATACATTTTTCAATGATGGATGGAATGTAATCATTCATTTTAATAAATCAGAAAAAGATGCAAAAAATCTAACAGAAGAACTTAATAAACTAAGGCCTAATAGTACATCTTCAATACAGGCTGATTTGAATTCATTGGATGATGTAATGTTGCTGGCAGAAAAGAGCTTGGATGTCTTTGGTCAAATCAACGGTTTAATAAATAATGCATCTACTTTCTATGCTACCCCAATGGGAAAAATTTCTGACGACGATTGGAATGCGTTGATAGGCAGCAACTTAAAAGCTCCTTTATTTCTAATTCAAGCTCTTCATAAAGAGTTAAAACAAAATAAAGGTTTTATAGTTAATATTACTGATATTAATGATCAACAAACCATCCCGGATCATTCAATATATTTGGTTGCTAAATCAGGACTGCATACCCTAACTAAAGTATTGGCTAAGGAGTTGGCTCCTGAAATTAGAGTAAATGGTGTTGCTCCTGGTGCTATCTTAGAGCCACCCAATACAAAATGGGATGAAAATAAAAAAAATAAAATTTTAAAATCCATTCCTCTTGGTAGAATGGGGACGGAAAATGATATAGCAAAAGCTGTATTGTTCTTAGCAGATTCTTTATATATTACGGGAGAAATTTTAAATATTGATGGGGGGAAATCTCTGTGATGGACACAAACAAGAATGGCAAAATATTTTCTGGCACTAAAGAAGTAGTAGAGAATTTAAAATTTAATAAAGCAGGCCTTAAAGAATGGTTTGGGGACTGCATTCATGGTGTAGGTAATATTATAAAAATAGAGCAATTCAAAGGCGGTCAATCAAATCCTACATATAAAATATCCACAGAAAAAAAAGAATTTGTTCTAAGAAGAAAGCCCCCCGGAATATTGCTTCCATCTGCGCATGCTGTTGATAGGGAATACAAAGTTATGACTGCCCTTCGTGATACTGAAGTGCCCGTTCCTAAAACTTATGGTTTGTGTGAAGACGAAGATGTTATAGGTACCACTTTTTTTGTCATGGAATTTTTAGATGGAAATATTTATTGGGATTTATTGCTTGAAGATAAATCCCCACAGGAAAGGAAAGACATTTATTTTAATAAAAATAGAGTGATAGCTGAACTACACAAAGTAGATTATAAGTCAGTAGGTCTTTCAGAATATGGTAAACCTGGAAATTATGTTGCCAGACAGGTGTCTCGCTGGACAAAACAATATCTTGCATCAGAAACACAAAAAATTGAAGCCATGAATAATTTAATAGATTGGCTGCCAGCCAACCTTCCTGATGACGACGAAACATGCATTGTCCATGGAGACTATCGTTTAGACAATATGGTTTTTAATTCAGAGAATGGCGTGATGGGAGTCTTAGACTGGGAATTATCTACCCTTGGCCATCCAATCGCTGATTTTAATTACCACTGTATAAGCTGGCGAAATATACCTGAACTTCAAGATGAGAAATTTTGTAAAGAATCTGGGATACCGACTGAAAAAGAGTATAGAGAGATGTACTCAGAAATTACAGGCAGGGATCTATCTGCAAACTGGGAGTTCTATTATATTTTTAACATATTTAAATTAGCTGGTATCCTTCAAGGAATTGTTGGTAGAGTTAGAGATGGAACTGCCGCTAGTAAACATGCAGAAGATAGGGGAAGTCAGGTTGTCCCGCTTGCAGAGACCGCTTGGTCATTAGTAGAGCAAAATTATAAATAATTAAATCAACTCATTTAGTGGCTCAGACACAAAATTATATTTTGCAATCTCATTACTCTTAAATATTATTCTACCGGCATCATCTAGCTGCAAAATAATATCAACATCTAATGTCCGTGAACTGAACTTTGGAACATTCCTGTCTCTGCTAGACAAGTCTTCTATTCTCTTAAGCTGATCATTTAGATC
>CETV01041772.1_pt1 | contig 12430 bp, 11 predicted proteins | sample 531451 | NCBI WGS metagenome assembly CETV01 (sample SAMEA2623155, study PRJEB7988) | marine metagenome | isolation source: saline water (ENVO:00002010), including | reverse complement strand
TCACGCTTTTTTGTTGAATGGCTACCAAATTTCCTACAGTCATGGTTACAGCGGACAAAACTGCCATCAATTGAGGCCAAGGTAGATTATTGACCGCCATCCAGGACTCAGATGTCATTGCTGTACCATCACCAAAAACTTGATTAAAGAATCGAATTAACAGAGCGAAACCTGCCGCTTTAGGAGCAACCGATAAATATGCTGTGATTGTTGTCGGCGATCCTTCATAAACATCTGGTGTCCAAAAATGAAAAGGAACAGCGGAAATTTTATATCCAAATCCAACCAAAATAAATACAATGGATAATGTTAATGCTAAATTTGATTCAGAGCCGAGTCCAGAGATAGCAGCCTGCATTTCAAAAAAGTTTGTTGTACCTGTCAATCCAAAAAGAAGGCTGAGGCCATACAGCATAATCCCTGATGAAAAAGCTCCATATATGACATATTTCAATGATGCTTCATTACTATGTGGATTTTTTTTCAAATATCCTGCTAAAAAAAATGACATTATCGATACTATCTCGATGGCTAGGTATACCATTAATATATCAATTGCCGATACCATAAGAAATAAGCCAAATGATAGAATTGATAATATTGAAAAATATTCACCTACTCTATAGTCTTTTAATTCATTTGAATTAAAACTCATAAGAATAACTAGGGCAGTTGATAAAAGAATTAATACCTTAAAAAAATCAGAAAATGGATCTGATGCTACCATTCCCATGAAAAGATGAGATACACTACTTTCTCCCATTCTTACAGCAAATAGTGTAAGAGCCAATCCTCCAAGCACCCACCATGCAACATTAATTGATTGCTCTCTACGATAAAATAGATCTGCTATTACAGCAACTAATATTGTTACAGTAAGAATAAGCTCCGGCCAATAATAAGCTAAACTATTGAAATTGCTCATGCATTACCCTTACTAAAAAGCACTTGTGAATCCACCTAGAGATACAACCGAATCAATTAATACATTTAAAGTTGAAGATATCATATCTAGGAATGGTCGAGGATATACACCTAGAATAAGCGTGATAACAGCCAAGGGTACTACTGTAAACAGTTCTCTTGAGTTAATTTCAGGTAGATCATTATACTTTTCATTTGCAGGACCAAAAAAGATGCGCTGAAATGCCCACAAGAAATAAGCTGCATTGAGAAGAATTCCTAGGGTTGAGATAATTACAATAGTTTTAAAAACTGGAAAAGCTCCAATAAATATCATAGCTTCACTAATAAAGCCACTGAATCCTGGTAAACCAAGCCCCGCAAAAAAAGCTACAGCTACAAAAGCAGTATATATTGGCATTTGCGCCGCAAGACCTCCAAACCCATCAATGTCTCTATGATGGGCCCTATCATAAATCACCCCTACTAAAATAAATAGCATAGCAGAAATCGTACCATGATTAAACATTTGAAATACAGCACCACCCATTCCAGCTTGAGCACTAATTAAATTATCACCATTCATCGTTGAAGCAGCAATAACAGCAGCCATTCCTATTAGTGTATATCCCATGTGATTTACAGATGAATAGGCTACTAGCTTTTTCAAATCTTTCTGCGCTAAAGCACACATTGCCCCCCAAATAACATTAATTAATCCTAATACCGCTAAAGAACCTGCAAACCAAAAAACACCATCTGGTAACATCGTATAATTAATTCGTAACATACCATAAACGCCTAATTTAAGTAATACGCCCGCCAGTATAACTGATATCGCTGTCGGAGCTTCTACATGGGCAAGCGGTAACCAAGTATGGAAAGGGAAAACAGGTACCTTAATCGCAAATCCAATAAACAAGAGAACCCATATTACTTTTATTGCACTCATACCCCACCAAAGCATACCATTTAATGCAATAGGAGCTGTTTCCATTAATACAATCATATCAAAAGTCTTACCACAGGTAAAATAAAGAGCCAATATTGCGATTAGTATTAATACAGAGCCGGCTAACGTATAAAGAAAAAATTTAATTGCTGCGTACTCACGTTGCGGCCCTCCCCAGATTCCTATTAAGAAATACATAGGCAATAACATCACTTCCCAAAAAATATAGAACAGAAAAAAATCGAGAGCTAAAAAAACACCCATTACACCAGTATTTAATAAAAGGAAAAGTGAAAAATACCCCTTTACTGCTTTATCAATATTCCAACTGACAAATACACCAATAAATCCTAACAAAGCCATCAAAAATACCATAGGGAAACTGAGACCATCTACTCCAAGTATATAAGTGATATTAAATGACGGTATCCATTCTGCCCGTTCCATTAATTGAAAAGTTCCAACACTTTGATCAAATATACTCCAAAGGTAGATTGCCAATATTAATTGAAGCCCTGAAGCGACAGCGGCTACCTGCTTAATAAGCTCTGTTTTATCTCTTGGAATAAAAGCAATTGCAAGCATTCCAACGATTGGTAACCAAATTATCCAACTTAGTAAATAGTTCATACTTTAACCTTTATCAAATTCCTATATTGTTTGAAAAACCAGAATAACAATCACACCAATCAATGCAAATAACATATAGTTTTGCAATCTGCCTGTTTGTACATGCTTTAACTGTTCGCCAAATCTTTGAAATGATCTTCCAACACCATCTACCAGTGACTGATCAAGACCTTCATAATCCATATGGCCAGTTAACTTGGAAAAAAAACGTGTTACTCTTCCAAAACCATTGATAAAATATTTATCATATAAATCCCAATCCAAATAAGCAACAGCACGAGAAAGTTTTAGGAAAGGTTGGTAAAGTAATCGATTATAATTTTCATCGAAGAAATATTTATTAAGAGAAAGATTATAAAGGAAACCCATTCTCTTTGACCAATCTTTTGCAGAAAGATTTTTCTTAAAATAAAATAGATAAGATAATCCAATACCTAGCCCAGCTACAATTAATGATAATATCATTGCTGGGTAGTGAGCATGATGAACTCCTTCATAAATCTCTGCTGCAGTTGGGCTCCCTGGGGCAACCGAGTCCTTTGCTTTAATTAATTCCGTAAACCAACCATGGTCTGAGAATGGATTAATATAAGGTAGGGTATAAAAAAGGAAAAAACTTAGGCCAGCTAATAAAATCAATGGATAAGTCATTAATTTAGGTGACTCATGAATCCCTTGGAACACCTTCGGCATTTGTGGCTTACCATGAAATGTCATGAAAATTAATCTGAACATATAGAACGCTGTTATTGCAGCTGCTCCAAATCCAAAGATTGCCAACAATAAATGTTCAGGGTGATGCTCAACAAAAGAAAGCGTTCCTGCTAGAATAGCATCTTTAGATAAAAATCCCGAAAATAGTGGCACTCCAGATATAGCTAAAGTAGCTATTGTCATTGTCCAACTTGTAATAGGCATTTTTGTGCTAAAGCCTCCCATATTTCTCATATCTTGTGGATCTGTTTCATGATCATCGAGTTCATGAAGAGAATGATGCATCGCATGGATAACTGATCCTGAACCATAAAATAAACAAGCTTTGAACATCGCATGTGTGAGGAGATGAAAAAATGCAGCTACATAATTCCCAACACCGACAGCTAATATCATATACCCTAATTGACTAACTGTGGAGTATGCTAAAACTTTTTTAATATCATTTTGAGTAATGGCAATTGTAGCAGCAAATAAAGCTGTAAAACCACCTACGTATGCAATGATGGTTAGCGCTTCCGGAGAAAATAATGGGAATAATCTTACCGTTAAATAAACTCCAGCAGCTACCATGGTTGCCGCATGCATCAATGCAGAAACTGGAGTTGGTCCTTCCATGGCATCCGGTAGCCATATATGAAGAGGAAATTGAGAAGATTTTCCAACTGCTCCCATGAATAGACCAATTCCTGCTAATGTTAAAAGGTTACCAGTCATTAAGCCTTGATTCACTCCATCAAACAATTCTTGAAAATTGAATGAATTGATTGCAGTAAACATCAACATAATTCCTATAAAAAATCCTATATCGCCCACTCTATTTGTCAAAAATGCTTTTTTACTCGCATCTGCAGCAGAATGTTTTTCAAACCAATGACCAATCAATAAATACGAACTTACTCCTACCAACTCCCAAAAAATGTAGAGGGAGATGAGGTTGTTTGCCAAAACAATCCCATTCATAGAAAAAGTAAAAAGGCCAAGATAGGCAAAATACCGATTGTATCTTATGTCTCCTTTCATATATTCAATAGAAAAGAGATGGGTCATACTCGAGATCAATGCAACAACAACCAGCATTACAATGGTGATATTATCTACCCAAAAACCTAAGTCAATTTTAAAAGCTCCTAAATCAATCCAAGGCAATACGGCCTCATAAGAAAAATTGGGATCTCCGTTCAATAACATTGAAACAAGTAGAAGCAATGATAATAAAAGCGTAATTAGTATAGCTCCTACGGATACCCAATCTCCTTGGCGAGGAAGCCTTTTCCCAAAAAAAATATTGACCACAAAAGCACCTAAAGGTAGAAACAAGATTAATAAACAAAAGAAGCTGATTGTATTACCCGCAATCATTGTTTTAATTCACTTACTTCATCAACATTAATAGTTTTATAATTATTAAAAATATTAATGATGATTGCCAATGCGACAGCTGCTTCAGCCGCCGCGAGCACTATTACAAATAGTGCATATACGTGACCAGCCATATTCATTCCCCCAAATCGAGCAAATGCTAAAAAATTTAAATTGGCAGCATTTAATATCAATTCAATCCCCATGAGAACTGCAACTCCATTACGTCTAGTAATTACGCCAAAAAGACCTAATGAAAAGAGAACTACACTAACAAATAAATAATTGGTTAGAGTATCCATTAGTCATCCTTCCTGGATAAGGTTGTTGCACTAATTAAGGCACCTAATAAAAGCAATGAAGCAACTTCAAATGGAAGCAGATAATCAATCATTAATAATCTTCCAATCGTTTCAGTGGTTTGAATTGGTTCACTATTAGCGACCGAAGCCCATGGAGTTTTAGCAACCATGAATCCTAAACCGGCTATAAATACAAATAATACAATGGAACCGATACTTTTTTGAACAGAAGTATTACTAATATTAACCGAGGTTATTTTATTAGTCAGCATGATTCCAAATATAAGTAATACAAGAATTCCTCCAACATAAACCACAACTTGAACTACAGCTAAAAAATCAGCCCATAAAAACACATAAAGACCTGTTACGCCTAGGAGAGTGAAAAGTAATGCATATGCAGAATAAACTAACTTTTTACTTTGGACAACTATCACAGCAGATCCAATTGTAAGGCCAACAATTACCCAAAATACAAAATTAGCCATTACGCTTCCACTTCGGGTTTAGGATCATCAATTGTTTTCTTCTGATCAGGAGTTAATTTTTTCGCGAATTGATATATTAGATCTTTTCGGTCAAATTGGGAAAACTCATAATCAATAGGATGCTTTGAACTATTTGGCCCACCAACCATAAAAATACATTCTTCAGGGCATGGATAGACGCATAGATTGCAATAGCAACATTCTGACATATCAATAGTGAAGCGACTTACAACCATCGCTTTCTTAGTTCCATTGGATGTCTCACCTGTATGTCGAATATCAGGAATATCTTCTCCCCTATCAGGAGCTTTTATTGTATTAATTGTAATACAATCAACGGGACAAGCTCTCTCACATTTTAAACAACCAATGCAATCATCTATATCTACATGTAATCGAGATCGTATTACATTATAATCTTTATGATCAAATCCAATATTTCTTTCTGGGCGTGGCCATCTTTCTTCTGGATATTGGAGCGTCACATTGTCCCGTCTAATATGAATCATATGACGCCATGTAATACGCATGCCCGTCCAAAGAGTATTTATTGTTTCGTATATATTTGTAAAATATTTAGACATTCTAGTTTATCCAAAAATTAATTTCCAAATACCAACTCCAAAAATATTAAACATAGCAATTGGTATAAAAACTTTCCAACATACATGCATCAGTTGGTCTACTCTCAATCTGGGAAAAGTCCAACGAAACCACATCATAACAAATATTAGAAAAATTACTTTTCCCATGAACCAAAAAAGTCCCCACCCAGGAGAATCAAACATGCCAGGTATTGGGCTTTGCCATCCACCTAGAAAACCAGCAACTGCTAAGCCACTTACAACTAACATATTTGAGTACTCGCTAAGAAAAAATACTGCCCAACGAAACCCTGAATACTCAGTCATCCAACCGGCGACTAATTCTGATTCTGCTTCTGGTATATCAAAAGGTGTTCGGTTTGTTTCAGCAACGGCACTAATAAAAAAGATAAAAAAAGCTAATAATGTAAAAGGATTATTAAAAATGATCCAATTGGGTAGAATGCCCCAAATAGACCCAGATTGGAACTGAATCATGGTTTGAAGATTCATAGTTCCAGCCATCATAATTGGTACAATTATTGATAATCCTGCTGGGATTTCATAACTGATAATTTGGGCCGCTGAACGCATAGCACCATAGAGTGACCATTTATTATTTGAGGACCAACCTGCCATAATAATACCAATAACGCCAATAGAACCCACTGCAATTATATAAAAAACTCCAACATTAAAATCTGCCACCTGTAGTGATGAACTAAATGGGACGGCTGCTAAGCCCAAGAACGCTCCAATAAATATTATAAAAGGGGCCATTTTAAATAAAAATTTGTCTGATTTCTCAGGAATTGTATCTTCTTTAATCAATAATTTGATTGCATCTGCTACAGTTTGCAGTAATCCCCATTTCCCAGCATGAAGACCAGGACCTTGCCCCATTGGTCCAATACGATCCATCATAAATGCAGATACTTTTCTTTCAGCATATACAGCAACCATAGCATTTAATGCCATAAGTAGAAATAGTGGGATACCAGAAATAATTACAGCTAAAATAAAAGCTAATATTGGGAAGTCTCCAATAGTTGCGAACCAATCCACAAGAAAATCAACAGTCATCGATCAATTTCCCCTAATACGATATCTAAGCTCCCAAGAATAGCAATCACATCTGAAATCATCCATCCTTTTGAAACTTCATCTAAACAGGAAAGGGCTGTGAAGGCAGGAGATCTCATTTTAACTCGAGAAGGAACGGGTGAACCATCGCTGATAATATAATACCCAAGATCTCCTCTAGGACTTTCAGTCCGACGATATACAGATCCTTTAGGTGGTCTGATTTTTTTTGGTAAAGCTTGGTGAACATCTCCAGATGGAATATCTTTTAGTGCTTGACGAACAATTTTTACACTTTCCTTTATTTCCAGCATTCTAACCCAATATCTATCAAAACAATCTCCTAATGTTCCAAACTTTCCCTCTCCGATCGGGACATCAAATTCGAACCGATCATAAATAGAATATGGCTCATCTTTTCGCACATCCCAGTTAACCCCAGAGCCACGAAGATTGGGGCCACTTACTCCATAACTAATAGCAACGTCAGCTGGAATCACACCAACATCTGCAGTACGTTCAACAAATATTTTGTTATAAGTTAAAAGATTATTGTATTCATCAATCTGAGGTTCAAAATAATCTAGAAATCCAATACAAATTGTTTCAAAATCTTTCGGTAAATCATGTGATACGCCTCCAACCCACATATAGTTATATAATAGTCTAGCCCCACAGGTATATTCAAACATATCCAAGATTCTTTCACGATCTCTAAGCATATATAAAAAAGGAGTAAAAGCGCCAATATCTAATCCATAGACTCCTAAGGCTAATAGATGGCTGGCAATCCTATTCAGTTCTCCCATTATAACGCGGATATACTCAACGCGATCAGGAGTCTTAATTTCCATTAATTCCTCCATAGCAACTACATACCCAAAGTTGCTATTCATTGAAGCTAGATAATCACAACGATCAGTAAAAGGGATTACTTGTTCGTAGGTTACATTTTCAGAATGCTTTTCAAAACAACGATGCAAATACCCTATATGAGGTTTTATCTCTGAAACAATTTCACCATCTGTCATTACTTCAAGGCGAAGTACTCCATGAGTACTAGGATGTTGTGGCCCGATATTTAAGACCATTTGATCGCCCTGGATTACTCCCATTCGTCTTCTTCCTTAATCTTTGGAACAACGATCCCATGATAAGATTCTTGCCCTTCATAGTCCTTCCTTAAAGGCCATCCCTCCCAATCATCAGGACATAAGATCCTACGCAAATCTCTATGTCCTTCATAAGAGATACCAAACATATCATAAGTCTCTCTCTCAAACCAATCTCCTATTCTCCACACTTGCTCTATAGATGGAACTTTAGGCTTCTTTTTATCATGATTAATAACAACTTCAACCTTATGTCTATACTCCATCGAATGCAAATTGTAACGAGACTGAAGGGTAGCCTCCTCTCCAATGTCAACCCCTGTTATGCACTCTAATTGATCAAATGATAAGTTGGGGTCATCTCTCATGAAAGTTGCAATCTCTAGCCATTTTGATCCTTCAACTTCAATTTGTTTATCAGATAATTCGTCGTTTTCAATAATTGAACCAGAAAACTTATTTGTTAAAGTAATTTTTATTTCTTCTATGGTCATACTGCATCACGCGTAAGAGGACGTTCTGTTTGAATTTTTTCCTGAAGCTTTATTAGCCCTTCAATTAGAGCTTCGGGTCTAGGCGGACAACCAGGGACATAAACATCCACAGGAACAATTAAATCAACACCTTTTAAGACGTGATATCCATGCTGCCAATAGGGGCCACCACTCGTAGCACAACTTCCCATTGAAATTACATATTTGGGATCAGCCATTTGTTCGTAAAGCTTTTTTACTCTTAATGCCATTTTCATTGTTACCGTGCCTGCAACGATCATCACATCCGCCTGTCGTGGCGAGGATCGAGGCATCATGCCAATCCTCTCAAGATCATGACGACTTGCAGCAGATGCCATCATCTCTATAGCACAACATGCTAACCCAAATTGAAAATACCATGGTGAAGTTGAACGAGCCCATCCTAATAATTTATCTAAAGAGGCAACGACAACATTATCTTGAAATTTATTCTCTAAAACACCCATGCTATTTTAAATCCTCTACAGTGTTTGGTTTTTCAAAAAGGTTCGCATAACGTCCACGACCATATTTAACATTATACTTTACCCAATCTAAATCAGATCTTTTCCATACATACGCAAGTCCAATGAGCAAAATAACTAAAAATATTGCCATTTCTATAAAAGCTAAAATTCCTAAATCGTTAAATACAACTGCCCATGGAAATAAAAAGACAACTTCTACATCAAATATCAAAAAAATAAGAGCAACTACATAGAATCGAATATTGAATTGAACCCAAGCTGAACCTTCAGATTCTTCACCACATTCATATGTGGCCAATTTATCAGGGTTTGGATTGTTAGGTGCGACGAGTTTCTGGATAAGTAATGGTATATAAACCAGAACAACTCCCATGAAAATAAATATAAATATAGTTCCGAAGTCGCGATACATATAATTTTTTATTCCTCTACAGAGAACAAAGTTAGAATACTCACTAAAGATCCGTCAAGGTAAACTTCGTGAATTTTAAACTAATTTTTCTTTATCAAGAAAAAGAAGTCAATTATTAGTTGAAATCCAATTGGCGCTACTAACTAACAAATCATAACTTCTATAATTCATGTCATGGGTTAATTCATCTATAGCAGTATTAATGCCTTATCTACCCAAATGGTTTGCCAGGCCTTTTGCTAAACCATATGTTGCGGGTGAAAGTATTGAATCAGTAACGGAGATTGTTAGATCAATTAATCGTAATGGATTCTCAACAACTTTGGATATCTTAGGTGAACACATACATACACCAAATGAAGCAAATGAGATTTTAAATCAATATATTGATCTTATTAAGAATATTTCCAATAATGATCTAGATAGCACCATTTCAATAAAATTAACACATTTGGGTTTATCATTGGATAAGCAATTAGCCAAGAAAAATTTTACTGAATTAGTGACAGTAGCTAAAAACTATAACATTGGTATCACTATTGATATGGAGAATTCAACATATACAACAAAAACATTGAAATTTTTTAAAAAGGGATTAGAAATCCATGAAGACGTTGGAACTGTAATTCAAGCCTACCTCCATCGAAGCCTTGATGATTTAAAAGAATTAGATTCATCAAAATTAAATCTACGTATCTGTAAAGGCATATACAGTGAAGCCCCAGAAATTGCAATCCAAGACCGAAAAAAGATTAATGATAATTTTATCAAAATAGCAGAAACTCTTTTATTAGGGCAAGGTTATGCATGCCTTGCTACTCACGATCTTGAATTAATTGATCAACTTGAAGAGTTAATTAAAAAATATAATATCTCTAAAGATCGCTTTGAATTTCAAGCTCTATATGGAGTACCAATGGGTAATAGATTAGAATTATTAAAAGAGAAAGGATTTAAAATCCGAATATATGTTCCCTTTGGTGAAGCCTGGTTTGATTATTCAATTAGAAGACTCAAAGAAAATCCCAAAATTATTTCTTATATTTTGACCAATATTTTTAAAAAATAATTGATATTTAATATTAATGATTACTAGTTATAATAAATCATCACGAATAATTTTTCCTTTAGTGATCCTCGCATCTATTGGTACAGTCTATGCAGGTACAGTTGGAGATTCAAAAGAAATTTCGATATTTCTATTAGCCACTGGGCTTTTAGGAGGCATGGGGATGTTCCTTTACGGAATGGAAATGATGAGTGAGGGCATGAAGATGACTGCTGGCAACAGCATGAGGCTTATTTTAGAAAAACTAACCTCAAATAAATTCCTTGCTGTTTCTGTAGGCGCCTTTGTTACCATGATAATTCAAAGTAGCAGTGCAACAACTGTAATGTTGGTCAGTTTTGTAAACTCAGGTTTGCTCAATTTTACTCAAGCCCTTGGAGTAATTCTTGGTTCAAATATTGGGAGCACTGTTACTGCTCAAATTGTTGCTTTTAAGGTCACTGACTATGCATTAATATTAATTGCTGCTGGTTCGCTGATGTCTCTTTTCTCAAAAAAAGAAACTGTGAAAAATTTAGGATATGTGATTTTAGGGTTTGGTTTATTGTTTTATGGTATGAAGGTAATGTCAGATACTATGAAGCCCCTTCGAACCGATCCTACATTTAATAGTATCTTAACAAGTTTTGAGAACCCATTCTTAGGGATACTCGCTGGAGCTATATTTACTGCTTTAGTTCAAAGCAGTAGCGCTACAACGGGTATCGTCATCACCCTGGCAAGTGGGGGATCAATTACACTTGAAGCAGGAATCCCTTTAATTTTTGGTGCGAATATAGGAACTTGTGTAACTGCCCTTTTAGCTGGACTTACCGCTTCAAGAGATGCTAAGCGAGTGGCTATAGCACATGTGACTTTTAACGTAATAGGCGTTCTATTATTTTGTTTTTGGATACCCACTTTTTCTGAGATTGTAAGTCAAACTTCAAATAACATTCCTAGACAAATAGCTAACGCTCATACTTTTTTTAATATTTTAGCTTCTATAATATTCATTCCATTTACAGGTTATATTGCTAAAACTATTATTCATTACTTTCCTGATAAAACTGAGGAAAGAGATATTGAGAAACCTGCTGTGTTGCATCTAGATGAGAAATTATTAAATCAACCTGAAGCTGCAATTAATAATGCTCAGGCAGAAATAAGTGGAGTTGTAGGTCTAATGGAGCGTGTTGTGGGTACATTAGTTAGACCTTTTTTTAATGATCAAGAACAAACAGATATAGAAAATTCAGAATTAGACCTAAAAACTGGATTAAATCAACGCTTAGATAAAATTACATTTTTAAATGAAAAAATAACTGACTATTTATTAATAACGAGTAGAGGCGATCTCAACTCCGATCAATCAAAAGAAGTGTTCTCTCTTGTATCCACTGTGAATTATCTGGAATCAATGAATAACATGATAAAACTTAGATTTGATGGACTTGTCAAAAGCAAAGAGAATTCAGATGTAAACTTCTCTGAGGCAGGTCAACAAGAAATATTGGATTATCACACTAAATTGGTAAAGCAAGTGAAACGGTTAAATAAATTTTTTACCAAGTTTGATCGCGCAAAAGCAGAGAAAATCATGACAAAAGGGCAAAAATATAAAGACATTGAAGAAAAGTACCGCCTTGAGCATTTCCAAAGAGTAAGTGGAGATGTCGCCGAGTCAGTCGCTACTCATCAAATTCACATGGAGCTTATGGATTTGCTTAAGCAAATGAATATCTTTATTGAATTAATTGCTTCAAATTTACTTTCGATAGAAAAAGATAAAGCTTAGATCTGCCCTCTTTTTCCCCACCCCATCTTTAATCTTAAA
>CETV01128960.1_pt1 | contig 12527 bp, 13 predicted proteins | sample 531451 | NCBI WGS metagenome assembly CETV01 (sample SAMEA2623155, study PRJEB7988) | marine metagenome | isolation source: saline water (ENVO:00002010), including | reverse complement strand
ACGCCGCGTCTTGGCCCACTGTTGACACAGTGAATTCAACATAAGGGATGCAGGTTGTCCATCACCGTCGTCTTGCCGCGGCCATTGGCGCCGGCGATCGCCACGAGCGCGGCGTCGGGCGCCAGGCGCTCGAACTCCAGTTCCAGGGTGTCCCGTCCCATTCCGTCGCGGATGCCGCGAAAGCCCTTGAGCGTCAGCGAATGGACTTTCATGCGTGTGCTCCTGCTGAAACTTCGAGGCAGTCTCCCGCGAGTTCCACCTCCTTCAAGCCACTCGCGGGCTTGCCGTCGGGACCCTGTGAATCGACCGCTGCCGCTACCTCCGGCTCGGCCAACGCGTCGTCAACGATCCGCTGCGTCTGGTCCGCCGCGAGTTCGTCGAGACACGACCACAGCGGCTCGGGTCGTGCCCCGACCACGCCGGCCCAGGCCGCCACCTTGTCCCGCAATGCTCCGGCCTGGCCGATGCCCCCGGAGCGCACGCGCACGACCGGCAGGATGCGCCCCTCGAACTGCACGCCCGCGGCGCCGGCCAGCAGTTCGCGCATCGCGGCGCGGTCGACATCGTTGCGCTCTTCTTCGGGAACGCTCCAGCGCAGGCGCACCCAGGCTCCCTCGACCGGCTGCGCGACCAGTGCGGCGCGCAGCGCACCGAGGTCGGGCTTGCCGTCGAAGCAGATGTCGACCGTGCGGCGCGCCGGCGTCGTCTCCAGGCGGCATGTGGCGGCGTCCGGCCCGACCTGCCAGAGCAGGAAGCCCTTGTCGCCGGCCTCGCCATGGTGGAACCTGCCGGTCGACCCGGCGTAGGCGATGCAACGCCGGCCGGCGCCATCGTCCCGCTCCCAGCACTGGTGGCGGTGAATGTGGCCCAGCAGCACCGCCTGCGCGCCCGCGTCGAACAGGCTGCCGGTGGTGAACTCGTGGTCGAAGCCGGCCATCGGCACGCCGTGCTCCGTGGTGCAGCCGAACACCGTGCCGTGAGACACCAGCAAGGTCGGTAGGCCAAGCTGGCGCGCCATGGCGTGGCTCGGTGCGAGCCCGCGCAGCAGTGCCGCGACATGCTCGCCGGTCGCGCTGGTGGCGTCAGCGGCCCCGAGTGCGGCGGCGACTGCCGCGCGGTTCACCGAGGGCAGGCAGGACATGAGCCCGACCAGGCCCTCCGGCAGCGCGTCGAAGCACCATCCCGGCGAGACGACCCAGTCGCCCGCGGCGGTCAAGCCCACCTGCCCGATCCGGTCGGCCACATGCACGGCATGGCGCCCGCCCAGTTCCCGGAACACGGACAACGTGCCCGGTGGCTCGTGCGACCAGGTGCCTTGAAGCATCTTGACGGGGCAGTGATCCGCCAACCACCGAACGCGCGAGACGAGCGCCGTCGCCGACGGCGAGTGCAGATCCAGTGCATGGTCGGTGCTGTCGCCGGAGATCACCGCCACATCGACTTCAAGCTCTGCGGCGCGCTCGATCGCGGCGCCGAAGCAGCGATCAGCCTCGGCCAAGTTGCGCGGCCCGTAGTGCAGGTCGGAGAAGTGCGCGACCCGCAGCGCTCGGCGCGTGGTCATGAAGCCTCCCGCAGCGCGGCGACGACCTTGTCCGCGTAGCCCGGCGCGTCGTTGCGGTGGCGGTCCAGTTCATCCCAGGCCCGGCGCCGGCCCTGTGGATTGAGCTTCCAGCCCGACCCCCAGCGCCGTGCCGCATAGGCCTCGAAGTCGGCGGCGGAGACGCCGTACCCGCCGGCCAGGGCCAACAGCTTGTCCAGCGTTGGCTCGCCGCGAGACGGAGCCACTTCGAGGTCCGCGACGTCGGTGGCGACCGCCGTGGCCCCGGCGGGCTCACCTTCGAGCACGCCGCAGGCTGCATGGGCCTGCACGACCACGGCCTCGTCGTCCTCGCGGTCGCGCAGCAGCGCGCTCACGTCCACCGGTGCCTCAAGGTCGATGATCCACTGCGGCACCCGCACCGCCCGGCCCTGCTCGTCGATGTGGCTGACCTCCATCAGGCGCTTGGACAGGAAGAAGGGCGTGCGCTGGCCGTCGAGAAAGCCCGAGATACGCCCACCGCGCAGGAAGGCCACGGTCTCGAACTTCTGGATCGCCGCGTTCATCGCGTAGAAGCTGGTGGTGTGCAGTTCGAATGCGCTGAGCGAGCGGATGCCCGGCACGAAGAACAGGAAGCGACCCGTCAGGTTGCATTCGCGCTGCTGGTACTCGCGGCAGGCCTCGGGTTCGCAGACGCCACCGTTGGCCTCGCGCATCACCGTCTTGCGCCCGCCGAACAGGCGCACCGCGCGCCGCCCCTGCGTGTCCACCGGCACGGGCGCGTGGCACATGCAGTGGCGCACGCGGCCACCCGGCGCGTACTCCGACCAGTAGCGCTTGTCGTGCGTGCCCCAGGCCGCCAGTTCGTGCGGCATCACGGTCTGCCAGTGGTCCGACGGAAACACCACCGGGAAGCGGTACAGGTGCCGCCCCTCGCCACGGTCCTCGCCGTAGGCCTCGATCAGCTCGCGCGCCAGCGCCGGGTTGCCGAAGTCCTGCGCGCGCACAGTGAACCACGGCACGTTGCGCGGCACCAGCGGGTTCTTCAGCTGCGGCAAGGCTTCGGCAAGCGCCTGCTCGATGCGGTCGAACGAGTGGCCGTCGCGCAGGCCGCGCTCGTAGATCTCGCAGGCGCGCGGCTCGCCCGCGGCACGCTTGGTCAGAACCTTGATGCCGGCGCGGATTTTCCCGGCGGTGGGAATGCGTGCGGGCGCCTGCCCGAGCAAGGTGGTAGGGGTCGAGGCGCCGCCGTGCAAGGTGACGGTGGGCAGTGCGGATGCGGCGGTCATGGCGGCGCTCCTTCGCGAGACAGGCACCGGGACATCCCGGCGAACTCATGCTCTCGCGTGAACGCGCTGCTTCAAGTGCGCCAATTTAGGCGCGCCACGGGGTGGCCGGCGGCAATGCCGGCATTGGCTCGTCGGTGGACCAAACCCAGCCGCCGCCCGCCGCGCGCAACGCGGCCCTCTTGGCTTCGCGCTCGCGCACATTCATGAAGGGGCTGAAGACGTGCAGCGGCAGCGCTACCGCACCCGTGTCCAGCAACAAGGCGTTGGCGAACGCGGCGCCGCAACGTGCGTCGTACCGCAGCGGCTTGATGAAGTGCCGCCCCGTGTCGACAAGTGCCTGCACGAGCGGCAGTTCATGAACGCCCTCGACCAGGATCCACTGTTCGCTCGCCAACAGCAGCGTCGCCGTGTCGATCTCGTAGGTGTGCTCGCGCCGCGCGCGGATCAAGGCCGCCATCACCGCGCGCACACGCTGGCCGTGGTCCGCGTCGCGGGCCTCCAGCGTCGGCGCGTAGGCTCGTGCGATCCGCTCCCAGGTCCTTGTCGCCGCCAGCAGCGGCGCATCCGGCATGTGCTTCAGCCAGATCCGGTAGCCGGCGGGACAGGCTTCGGCCGCCTTGAACTCGGCGACCACCATCGCCAGCGGCGCCACGCCACCGTGCGGCCGCAACACGCCCAGGCGTTCGCGCCGGCGCCGCGCAGCCTCGCCGCGAGTGGCCTCGTTGAACTGCTCAGGGACGTACAACCGCTCGCCCAGCGTGACACCCTTCGTCGTCACCTGCTCGGCGGCGAGAAGTAGGTACTTGTGCAGCACACCCTGCGATCGCTTCCCCGCCATCGCTGGAGACCAGCGGTTGAAGCCTGCGCGTTCGAACAGGAAATGGGTCAACGCGCGCAGGCTCATGCGTCGCCGCGGCGTCTCGACCTCGCCCGGGTCTCCCTCCGGATGTCCGCCCGGCGCCCGCCCGCCTGCTTGACGGCTCCACGCGAAGTCGACCCGCAGTTCCACCGCTCCCTCGAACTCGACCACTGCATCGCCAACCAGTTCGCCCAGACCCGACTGCTGCGGCGCCGGCTCGTAGGACGGGCAGGATGGATGGTGCTGGCTGCCGGTGTCCGGCATGCGCTTGGCCAGGTAGCGGCGGTGGAAGGCGACGTACATCTCGACGCCGCCGCTTACGCACATGCAGCGCGGGCGTTCCGGTGTGTCGTAGACGCTGGCCAGCGCGTCCAGCAAAGCCACGTCGTCTGTAGGGAAGACGCGGCCGCGGATCGACAGTCGCTGCAAGTCCATGCGGACGCATGGTTCATTGCGCCGCGGCTTCGGGACCAGCGCAAACGGTGCGTCGATTCAAGGGTAATCGGCACCAGCCGCCGTGCCGTCGCTCGCCTGCCATCAGTCGCAGTACGCGACGGCAGCCCGCGACTACCGGCCGCAGCAGGCGGACCGATCGGCGTGGATCGGTGGGCACTTCTGTGTGCCGTAGGAGCAGAACACGCAGCAGTCACCGGCCCTCGGCCGCAGCACGGTCCGGCAGCCCTCGCACTCGTAGAACATTGGCAGGCGTCTGTGGGCATCGTCTCCAGCTTCACATGCCCGCACTGCGGGCAGGTCAGCGTCGACTGAAGAACAACGTCGACCATCTCATCGAACCTGCTTCACCGACGACGGAAAACCCGCGTCCGCCGTCGCCTTGGCCAGAGCCGCCGGGGTCGTCTTCGCCGGGTCGAAGGCCACGACCGCCCGCTTGGTCTTGAAGTCGACCGTGGCCACCCCTGGCACGTTTGCAAGCGCCTTGCGGACCGTTATCGGGCACACGGCGCGGGTCATACCGCCGATCTCGAGCATCGCGGCCCGGGCGCCGCCGGCAGTGCCCCGACCGCCACTAGCAGCGAGCAGATGAACAGGAAGACCGACTTCATCGGACACCTCGATTTCAGTAGAAGAGCGGCGCGTACAGCGGGAACGCCATCAATGCGGCCGCGATGACTGCCACGGTCCAGAACACGACGCGTTGGCGCCGGCGCATCGCCGGAACCGCTCAGGCCTCACCCGGCGCGCAGGCCTCGGGCCGGCGATAGAGCCTGAACCACGCATAGCCGAAGCCGGCGAGCGCGGCGGCGATGAAGAGCGGCTGATAGGCCGCCAGCGCCACCAGACGCGAGCCTCTCCGACCACCAGCGCCATCTCGTCCGGCAGTTGCTGGCGCCGGTCGACCACGCGCGCCACCGCCTCCGCCAGGTCATCGACATGCAGAAAGGACTGCCCCGCGCACAGCATGCCGGGGAGAGGTGAGTGACCAGGCGGTGCTCGTAGATGCGCGCGATCTGCGCGGCGATGAACGGTGAATGGTCCAGGTCGTCGTACACGCCGGCGATGCGCAGCCGCACCAGCGGTATGGCGCCGCGCCGCTCCAGCAGCAGGTGCTCGGTACGCACCTTCGATGCCGGATACACCCACGACGCCTCCACCGAGGAGGACTCGTCGATGCGTTCGTCGGGCCGCTCGGTGGGCCGGTGTACCAGCATCGTGCTGGCGAACACGAACTGCTGGACCTCGAACTCCTGCAGCGCGTCGATCAGGCGGCGGGTGCCCTGGGCCGTCACCTCCTCGTATAGCGGATTCGGCTCCCCGCCGACGTCGTAGTACGCGGCCAGGTGGAGCACCGACGCGCGACCCGGTGGCTGAAGCGTTCGCGCACCTGCCGCAGGGCCTTGCGCACCGAATCGTCCGAGCCGAAGTCAATGGCGATCGCGTGGGCGGGCGCCGACGGATCGGGCGGGCCCGCGCGGTCGAGGCCGACGATGGTCTAGCGCTCGTCGACCGAATCGTAGGTGACGTGTCCGTCCGCTGCGCGCCGGTGTTGTCGCAGCCGCTCGAGCAGATGTCCGTCGACCACGCCATCGGGGTATCCGGCGACGTTGAGGGCACGTGCAATGCGCTGCGCCCGGCTGGCACTCGAGTCGACCAAGCGCACGCTGCGCCCATGCCATCGGAGATGAATGGCTGCACTCAGCCCGGCAGGTTCTCCCCCAATCACGACGCAGTCGAACGTATCCCCGCCGATGACTGACGCGCTGAGAAGGTCGATAGCCTCAATCATGCTGAGTCGCGGTAGCCGGCGCCGCCGGGCCGGCACAACCAAAAGGAAAGGGCGCGCATCCTGCCGGCGCGCACAGTACAGACGGGTGACTACCAGATGACGGACTCGTCATCGGCTCATCGGTTCGGCGATGGACGGGTCCATCGTCGGGGGGCCTCATGTCGGGCTACTTCGCCACCTCGATGGCGGTGACCACGATCGCGCCGTCCGCCTTCTCGGCGGTGAACATCACCTTGTCGCCAGCCTTGACCTTGTCCAGCAGCGCGGCGTCCTTGATCTGGAAGACCATGGTCATGCCGGGCATGTCCAGATTCTTGATGTCGCCGTGCTTGAGGGTGATCTTCTTGGTTTCCTTGTCGATCTTGCGCACTTCGCCATCGGTCATCGAAGCAGGCGAGCCGTCCATCTTGCCGTGACTCATTGCCTGGGCGTGGGCGCTGATCGCAAACGGCACCGAGGCCGCAAAGGCCATGGCGACAAGAAAGGGCTTGAAGGTCTTCATCTGGATTGCTCCGTAGGGGTGTGAGAAAGAAAGTCTGCCGAAGGCACCGGGCACCGGCAGGTGCCGTGCGCCACCGCCATGCCGTGACGGTCGTCACTCAGTGCTTGTGGCTGCCGTGGCCATCGTTCTTGGCAACGCCCGTCTTCTGCGCGACGTTGACGAGGCCCTTCATGCCGGCGTCGTAGTGGCCGGGCTGCAGGCAGGCGAAATCCACCTTGCCGGAGCCGGTGAATCGCCACACGACCTCGCCGGTCTCGCCCGGCGCCACGCTGACCATGTTGTCGTCGGCGTGCTCCATGCCGGGCATCTTCATCATCATCGCGTAGTGCTCCTTCAAGTCCTCGGGCGTGCCCAGCACCAGTTCGTGCTTGACCGCGCCGGAGTTCTTCACGACGAAGCGCACCGTCTCCCCCTGCCGGACCGAGATCTCGGCCGGCGTGAAGCGCATGTTGTCGGTCATGTCGATCTCGACCGTACGCGTGGCCTGCGCAACCTTGCCGGCTTCGCCCACGGGATTGCTGCCGTGGCCGGGGCCTGCCATCACTGCGGACGCAGCGAGCACGAGTGCCGACACGACGCCGGCCTTGCCAAATGTCTTCATGGGTGTTTCTCGAAGGAGCCTTCTGGTGGGCCTGGCGCGCCGGGCTTCAGTTCCGATGCCCGTCGTTGAGCAGACCGTCCAATCGAGCCACCTCGTTGCCGACTGCCAGGACCTTGCGTCCATCGGCCAGTTCGAGAACCTCGCCTTGCTTCAGGTAGGCAGCGCGGCCGTAGCGATCCTCCTTGGCCATCTTGCCGTCCCTGAAAATGTACAGGGTCGAACCATCCTTCAGAGCCAGCACCTGCTGCGTGACCTGCGGCAGGGCGTCGCGCGCGAAGACCGGCACGGAGACCCCGGCGGCAGCGAACGCGACGGCCAAGGTAAACAGAGTTGCTTTCATGATCGAACCTTTCGTGATGCAGTGAGGGATCCGCTCCCTCAACGTCATGCCACTTGGCATGCCGTGCACTCTAGGGAACCGCAACGGACGAACGGCCGACGAGCACATTACAGGTTCGTAAGCTTGCCTCGTGCCCTTGACCGCGCAAGGATCTCGGCGGGTTCTTCCAGCGAGGATTTCGTGCCTCGGCGATTGCGCCGCAAGCCACCGGTCACGCGCAGATCTGCCAGTTTCTTCAAGCCTGAATGCGCAATCCCGATGCAGGCTACGGACATCATCAATACACAAGCAAGAGATGCTGCCATCTTGGTCCGACGCGTGGCTTCTGGGTATGGGCGCAGCCTGCTTGCAGTTGGCAGCCGGCGAGTTTGCCGCGGCGGTCCATGGGACGCACACCTCGCCCCTGCGCGCCGTCGGCAAGTGGCTGATCGACGCACTGCCAACGCCCTTGATAGACGTGGGCATCGCACTCCTTCGTCGCGGCGACAAACCCGCGATCGTCGCAACACTGGTCTTGCTCGGTATTGGCATGCCGACGCTGACGTCGCTCGCGGGAACAACCGCACTCTTGGCAGCGATGCTTGTGCAGGGGTCCATCGGGCTCTATGCGTTGTGGCGCCGCGTCGAACTACCCCGCACGATCGCCATCCCTCTCGGATCGCTGGCAATGGGTGCCGGATTGCTGGGAGTCTGGCTCGGTGCTGCCGCTTCCCTGACTCTCGGACTCGCGCTGGCAGTCCTCGCGCTGGCGATCCGCCGGATCCGGCGCCGGCATGGAACCAAGAAGCACGCGATCCTTCCGATGCCTGTGCCCCCGCCGCCCCGGTCGGCCGCGCCGCGAATTCGAGGGCTATCCGAGCTCTTTACCCCGGTCGACCGATTCTTCGTCACCGACGTGACGTTTCCGGCACCGACCGTGGACACGAAACGCTGGCAGCTCACGGTGCGGGGCCTTGTCGAACAGCCGCTGTCCCTGACGTTCCCCGAACTGCTGGCAATACCCCCCGTTGAAGTGGACTCGGTCCTCATGTGCGTGCACAACCCGGTGGGCGGCCCCTTTGTCGGCAACGCGCGATGGCAGGGAGTGCGGTTGACCGACCTGCTCGAGCGTGCCGGCGCGTCGCGGCAAGCGGATCACATCCGCCTGCATGCCGTCGACGGATTCTCGGCCGGAGTGAGCCTGTCACTGCTCGAGCAAGGCTTCGAACCGCTGTTGGTCTATGCCATGAACGGCGCGCCGCTCACCCGCAAGCACGGCGCCCCGGTTCGGATGTTGGTCCCGGGCATCCATGGGTACGACGCGAACATCAAGTGGCTCGCTTCGATCGAGGTCACACGGTTCAGCGAGGCCATCGACTACGCCGAGCGCAAGGGCTGGCCTCGGGTGCCATCGCTTATGGAACCGAATGCCAGGATCGACGTCCCATGCGTCTCGGCTCTGCTTGCGCCAGGCGAACAGCAAGTGGCCGGCGTCGCCTGGAGCCCACCGCATGGCGTCGTGAAGGTCGAGTTGCGAGTCGATGGCGGGGATTGGCAGGCTTGCTCGCTGGTGACCGCGCTTGGTCCCAACGCCTGGGTCCTATGGGAAGCCCGGTGGGAAGCCACACCCGGCCGCCATACGCTGGAGGTTCGGGCCTGGGGTCGAGACAGCGTACAGAGCGAAGCGCCCGCCGCCCCCTATCCCGACGGGGCACGCGGCTACCACTGCGTGGCGGTCGAAGTCAGATCGGGGTGCACTCCACGGACTCGCCAGCTGGGCTGGTGGCTCCTGGCGCAGGGACGCGCCAGATGGCTATTGGCCTGGTCCGGTGTCATCGCGTGGCGCCAGCGCCGCCGCTAGCAGCGTTGCCCGCCCCGCTCTTGAATCCCGCCAACAACAGGTCCCGTCACATGTCCACGTCGCTTGAACTCGGAGAGTGTCACATCCTGCATATTTCCGAGGGCCCGATCGAGTACCGGGTCGCGGGCCGGGGTCCGACGGTCGTGTTCTTGCACGGCATCATTGCCAACGGCGATGTCTGGCGCGGCGTGGTGGCAGATCTCTCGCGCGATCACTGCTGCATCGTGCCGGACTGGCCGCTCGGCGCGCACCGACTGACCATGAGGGCAGGCACCGACTTCTCATTGCCTGGCATCGCCGCGATGGTCGACGAGTTTCTGGCCGCCGCGGGTCTCGACCAGGTGGTGCTGGTCGCCAATGACACCGGAGGGGCCGTGGCACAGTACGTTGTTGTCGACCGCCCCGCGCGGATCGCAGCACTCGTCCTGACACCCTGCGACGCATTCGACAATTTCGTGCCCCTGCCGATCCGACACCTGCGCCTGTTCGGACGAACTTCGTGGGGACTCTGGGTGCTGGCGCAGACCTTGCGCTGGCGCTGGGTGCAACGGCTGCCCATCGCCTTCGGCCGGCTGACCGAGCGGGCCATCCCTGCCGGCATCATGCGGTCCTACACCGCTCCCCTGCGCGAACACGCGGGCACGCGCCTCGACTTCGCGGCGCTGGTCCGAAACATCCACCCGAGGTATACCTTGGCAGTCGCCGAGAGACTGGCTGGATTTGGGCGTCCCGTGTTGCTGGTCTGGGCGCGGGAACGGCGACGCTTCTTTCCGCTGGAGCACGCGCATCGACTCGCGGCCCTCTTTCCTGACGCTGCGGTGGAGATCATCGAGGACTCCGGGCCTTTCGTGACCGAGGATCAGCCACGGGCCGTGGCAACGGCGATCAGGCGGTTCATCGCCGATCGGGTCATGCCGACCGTCTCGCCCCGCCCGCCAGTTCAGTTGGCGAAGCTAATCGAAAGCTGATCGCCGCGCCTCAACAACGACGACGGCGCAATGCCGAAAGTGTCTCGGAACGATCGTGACAGGTGTGCCGAATCGCTGAAGCCGACCGCGTGTGCAGCTTCGGTCCAGGACGCCCCCTGAAGCACCGACTCCACCGCGCGCCGCAGGCGCAACCACACCACATAGCGGCGTAGCGGAACCCCGGTGTCCTCGGCGAAGCGGTGGCTCAGCCAACTGGGCGAGACGTTCAGTGCGCCCGCCAACGTTTGCAGGCGCACCGGCCGATCAATCTGGGCGCTCAGCAGGGCCAGGGCCTGTGCGATGCGCGGGTCGCGGCCACGGGCGCCTGGATCGGTGCGGTCCAGCCCGAGCCACGACACGCAGGTCGAATCCGCAGCGTCGATCGACCCGCCGTCCACCACAAGAGCCCTCAGGCTCTCTGCCGCGACTGGTGGCGGTTCAAAGGCTGCGCTGCCATCGCAAGAGTCGATCCGAGTTTGAAGGGACGCGAACTCGACGCATTCGGACTCCAGGTACAGCATCGCCACCGTCGACCCTGAGGCGTCAAACGCATGCGGTCGGTCCGGCGGGACAAAGAACCCATTCAATTCCTCCCATTCGCCCTGCAGCCCGGCCTTCATTCGAAGCCGGCCGCCAAGTCCCCAGCAGACCTGTGCGGCGTGGTGACGGTGCATGCGCGCATCGAGGCCGGGGCCGACATACAACAAGCGATGCGGCCACAGGTACAGGCGCAACGGGACTGTTCCGACGTTCACGTGCTCTCCGGTGCAACCCGGCGCCAGGCCTTCTCCAGCTCGACCGCGACGAACACGATGGCTGCCAGTCCGAAGCAGAGCGCGAGTTCGCCGGCGGACAGCGGCTGCGTCCGGAAGACCGGCTGAAGCCACGGAACGTAGATGGTCGCAAGCTGCAGCGCGATCGTCAGTGCGACGGCGCCGAGCAGCGGCCGGTTGCTCGCCAGGCCGATCGTGAACAGCGAGTCGCGTTCGGAGCGGATCGCCAGCAGGTGCGCCATCTGGGCGAGCGTCAGTACCGTGAAGACAAGCGTCTGCCAGTGTGCCTTCGCCCCCGTTCCATCCTCTTGGCCCAGCGCCCAGGCCTGCACGCCCAAACACAGCCCACCGATCAGCAGGCCCACCCACAGCGCGTGCTGCCACAGACCATGCGCGAACACACTCTCCTGAGGCGGACGGGGCGGGCGCCGCATCACGCCTCGCTCGGCCGGCTCGGAGGCCAGCGCGAGGCCCGGCAGGCCGTCGGTCACCAGGTTCACCCACAGGATGTGGATCGGCAGCAGCGGGATAGGCAGGCCCAGCAGCGGCGCGAGGAAGAGCACCCAGATCTCGCCGGAGTTGCCGGTCAGCGCATAGCGGATGAACTTGCGGATGTTGTCGAAGATGCGCCGGCCCTCGCGCACCGCGCCGACAATGGTCGCGAAGTTGTCGTCGAGCAGCACCAGGCTCGAGGCCTCGCGCGCGACGTCGGTGCCGCCCTTGCCCATCGCCACGCCAATGTCGGCCTGCTGCAGCGCCGGTGCGTCGTTGACGCCGTCGCCGGTCATCGCGACGAACAGGCCATGCGCCTGCAGGGCCTGCACGACGCGGATCTTCTGCGCCGGGTCCATGCGGGCGTAAACCGACACCGTGGGCGCGGCGGCCTTCAACGCCGCATCGTCGAGCCGCACCAGCTCGGGGCCGGCGAGCACGCTGTCGGCGCCGTCGGTGGCGATGCCGAGGTCGCGCGCGATCGCCAGCGCGGTCGCCGGATGGTCCCCGGTGATCATCACCGGGCGGATACCAGCGGCCAGACATTCCGCCACTGCGGCGCGCGCCTCGGGCCGGGGTGGGTCGATCAGACCCACCAGCCCGACCAGCGTCAGCCCTCGCTCGAACTGATCGGCATCGACCGCGACCACGTCGGCGCGACCGTCGCGCTGCGCGACCGCGAGCACGCGCATGCCCTGCGCCGCCCAGTCCTGCGCGATCGCCGCCGGCTCGTCGCCGGCGCCGACACAGCGCGGCAGCACCGTCTCCGGCGCGCCCTTCACGTAGGCGCGCCAGCCGCCATCGCGCGCGTGCAGCGTCGTCATGCGCTTGCGGTCAGAATCGAACGGCCACTCGTGGCTGCGCGGGCGCGCACGCTGCAGCGCGGTGACGTCCAGCTCGGCGTCCTGCGCGGCCTGCAGCAATGCCGTCTCGGTCGGGTCGCCGATCCAGCCGTCGGCGCCCGCCACCGCGTCGTTGCACAGGACCAGCGCAGTCCAGAGCGCGTCGTCGGGAACGCCCCAGGCGCGGTGCTGACGCAGCTGCATGCGGTTGAGCGTCAGCGTGCCGGTCTTGTCGGAGC
>CETV01082105.1_pt1 | contig 12534 bp, 27 predicted proteins | sample 531451 | NCBI WGS metagenome assembly CETV01 (sample SAMEA2623155, study PRJEB7988) | marine metagenome | isolation source: saline water (ENVO:00002010), including | reverse complement strand
CAGCTACAGTTGAAGCGGATATTGATGACAAACGAAGCCTTACTACTGCAAATACTATTACCAGTGATGGTGACACACATTTCGTAAGCTCAACAGCAACTGGTGCTCAACAGAATATCTACGTTAAACGTGAGCAAACATCAAGTGATGCATTAACGGGTACAGCTCGTGCCATGCTTGCAGAACTTCATGTTAACTCTGACGGCAGTGGTAGTGCTGTAGCACCCTCTTTTGCCCACACAGCAACAATGGCAACTCATTATGTTGGTGATTGTGTGGACCTTTCTATGGTTATTGCAGGTGGTAACTTTGAAGGTAATGGTAAAGCTAATACAGCTACTCAAGCTACAGGTGTTTACGGTACAGCAATCAAACCACAACTAGGTATTAACGTAGGCGGTACATTCGTAGCGGATGGTGCTGCAATGAGTAACCTAGGTGCATTTGGTTTTGCCTCTACAGATGGTGTAGGTGCTGACCGAGGTGTGTATGGTGCAGTTGCTTCGATGGATGTAGCAACATTCTCAGGTACTCGTTCAGTAGACCCTGTTCCCCATAATGATGTAGCGGTGGTAGCTGATGCTAAATACGCTCCTGCGGGAAGTAAAGCTCTTTATGCATACGGTGATGTGATTCTTGAAGGTGGTAGTGTTACTGTTCCTTCTGCAAGTGCTGATACTGATGCGGTAAACCTAGGGGACATTAAAGGTAAGGAACGTATCTTTGAGTTTGACCTCACTAACGGTGTTGCTAAAACAATCACTGTTTCAGGTATCAACCTTGATAAAGCTATGGTACAAACTACTGACGACAATGAGAATATTGAAGTTAAAGTAGTTCGTGATAGTGTGAATAGTCAAGTTGTTGTTACAGCAACAGGTGGTAACCTTACAGATGTGCGTATGTTTGTTCAAGAACTTTCTTGTGCAGTAACTCAAGCTTAAGGAGTTTGAGAGAGGAAGGGGAGAGGAGGTGGAACGATAACCTCCCTTCCCCTATTTCACACTAAGAAATGTAGAGGAATAAATTATGACAAGATTAGAGTTATTAGCTCTAGCGGGTTACACCGAAGATGAGTTGATTATTGTAGCCCCTGAAGATGCAATGGGTTTAGTTAAGGATAGTGGTGCAACCTTAATGTTCATACACCAACAGACAGAACCTGTTTGCAATGCTGCAGTATCTCATGATGGGTCAGCACTGCAGTACGTTAAGTCTCAAACAGAAGCTATGTGCATTCTAGCTGTTACAGAAAACCCTGAAGCACTTACCTACGTTGTTGACCAGACCGAAGCAGTTTGTATGGCAGCCGTAACTGTAGATGGTAATGCCATACGCCACGTAAAGACTCAAACTGTAGCTCTCGCTGATGCAGCAGTATCAAACAAAGCTTCTGCAATACAATTTGTAGATATGTCACTATATCCCGTAGTATAAGAGGATCGAGTATGTCTCCTGATACAGAAAGTTTAATAGAAGCAATAGAAAGGATTCAGGGGCATGTTTTAGTCCCTGAAGATATACATTCCCTAATTTACCACTTCATCTCTGGTTTAGGAAGAGATGCTATCCACGACTGTGCAGGAAAGAATGTAGACTTTAAGAGAGGATACATTGAAGGTTATAGTCGTAGGAATGGAGGTGGGCGTGATGACTAACATTGTAAAGCAGATAATCGTAGGTTTGACAGTTGCGATAGGGTCAACCGCAGTTTATGGAACCTTGCAACTTTATGATTCAATCCAACTAAACACTAAACACAGGGTGGATATGGAAGATGTTTCTACTAGGATAGAAGAAAATCATCAAATATTGATCAGGTTAGAAGCTAATCAAAAGTTCTTACTAGAACGATACCATAAAGACTCAGAATAAAGAAAAGCCCCTTCACGAGAGTGTTGGGGCTTTGTTTTTCTTAGAATACTTAAAACTTTTTAGCTAAATCGGCAGCATACTCTATAAGCCAAATCTTAGGGGCTATCACTATTTTCAGGAACTCCATGAAGTTTTCAATTAGACAAAATCCTGTTATTAATCCAACCAGACCTAACGCCATACAAGACACACTTTTTGCATTCAAATCTTCGATTGTACCATCTTCATATCTCTCGAAAAACTTACATGAAGGGTTTTGAGATTGAAGTGCACGGTATACAGTAATCACTACGTTTGTGAAAATTAAGAAACCTACTACACCAATTACCCCCTTAACAGCACTACTGACCCCATACCAAAGCATTAGTTGTTGCAAAACATCAGGTGTTTGCTCTACAAGGAATTCCGAGGCGGTGTCTACCCCAGACACTGCTTTGTTAATCAGTTCCGCAACAGCTTGATCTAAGGTTTTAATAGTACCCTCTTTAAGTATCTCAACAGACATATTTGTTTCTCCTTTTGTTTAAGTGTGTTTATAATAACAGGTTTATTTTCTATGTAAACTCTTTTCTTAAACTATTTACAATAAAACACTAAATCCTTTCCAATAACTAACTTACCTTTTCCACCTATGCTCTTTTCCAAGCAAGCGTAATGTAACTTCACTTTCATCTGCTTAATGATCTCTATCTTTGCATCAGCATACCCTTGTCGATATCCAAGTGATCGTGAAGATTCGTTCATTGATTTGGTTTGTTCTTTTGTCATGCAAACATACCCAGATAACATATCCTCTACTTGATAATCCGCATCATCTGCCACCACGACTCCACTCACAAACAGTAAACTCAATAGTAAGTTATTCATAGCTTTTCTCCTGTTAATTCGTATAACCAATCTCGTATCACGTAAATTGAAGTGAATATCGCAGGGTAATTGTATGTTAACCCACTTTCCCATTTAACAACACCATGAGCAATTCCGTGTGTTATTCCAACAAGTTCACCATTCTCATTGTAAACACCCCCACCACTCATACCTTTACTTACATCTCCACTACTTGCTGACATTTGACAATCTTTCCAATCATGAGAAACAATGTCAGCTAAATACTCACCTTCGTTACGAGACAGTATTCCTACAATTGGATATCCGACATGCGTTACCTTTCCCTTTTGATATACTAACCCTAGGTCACTCCTACCCAATCCTCCCTCTCTAACTAAAGCTACATCGCAGGTTGGGTGGTAAAACACATCCTTATCTTTTCTATAACCTTGTAAGAACAGTATTGGAGAATTGTGTGCTGCGGTCAATACCCACTCTCCATTCAACCTAACACTACTACCCTCTAGTCCAAATAAAAGAGGAATCCCTACAAATATTTTCTCGTTTGTAATAACAGTGTTGTCTGTCAAGTAATTATCCACGAGAGGACCTACACTGGAGCACCCAACCAACAACACTAAGCTTGTCACCATTTTTAAACTTTTCATTATTTTTCTCCTTTATTTACAGGCAGGTGTAGTATAAACACATATAAACAAGTTTGTCAACACCATAATGTATAAAATTCACCTACAGTATGCTATAATAGGTGTTTTAATAATCGGAGAGCAATAATGCTAATGTGTAAATATGAGAAAGAGTGTAGAAGGTAAAGTGGAAAAACACGGGATGCATTTAGCGGTGGGTCTTATAGGATTAGTGAGTTTTGCACATTTTATATTAGACGGCAGTGTTACAGATGTCATGGTGCATGATAAGCATTTAGAGGTGCTAGAAAATATTGAATCTAAATTAGATGGACATATTTTTAAATTGCACACTTGTGATGAGTTAATGGGTGTGGAATTAGGAGGAAGCAATGGGTGATACTGTTGAAATCCTAAAGTTCCTTTGGGTACCTGTTATGGGGGTTTTCTCTTATTTCTATGTTAATTCAGAGAAAGCTAAGAAATCTGAAGTGGATATCTTAAAGATTGATTTAGAGAAAGTAGAAGAACGAGGAATTGTTGATGGTAAAGAGATTGCGGTTCTTAAGAGTAAACAGCTTGACAGGAATGACGTTGAGAAGATTATTCAAGATAAGGTAGGACCTCTTAATCACCAACTTCATGAACTACGTGAAGCACAAAAGAAAAGTAGTGATCAAATGCTTGATACTCAAAGACAGATAATGGAGCTTATCATGAATAAAGGGGATCGAAGAGGAAATTAATGGTTAATGTCGAACTGTTAGTTGTTTTGGTGGTAAGTAGCTTTCTGGTCGGGGTTTATCGGGCAAGAATGGTTAGTTTAATACTATTGCTCTGCTTTAGTGTAAGTAGTGCGTTAAATAGTCTCACCTGCCTTCAGACCGATACCCAACTAGTATTCGCAAACCAATTTATAATCCAACCTTTGATATACGTTTTATTCTTTATATCTTGTATCTACTTTACAACATCTAAGTGGGAAAAACGGGCGGTTTGGTCTGGGTTGGTATTGTACATACTACTTATTATTTCATTAAGTGTATACATACCTCACTTGACGGAATTACTGATAGGACATCAACACTGGCTACAAGAAGAAGTGATGGTGAACTTGGTGTTGCTTATGGCTTCGGAATATAGGAAGGATGAAAGTGATAAGTATGCGGGGTTAAGGTTCACTATTGTAGTGAGTATGTGTATTGTTGTAAAACTAACCCAATATACCACTTAAAAGCTTGTGTGTGCTGTTTTAAGAGTGATGTAAGGCTCAAGATGATAAACTGTACTATAGATATGATAAAACCCTCTCAACAAGACGTGAGAGGGTTTTTGTTTATGTGTTAAATGTCTTCCCGTACATATCCAAATCGAATATCACTGTTATCGAAGAACATCTGGCGACCTTCATAATCCTCACCAAAGTACCAACGATTCTTATATGTATCGTGAATAGAGGTTGTGATAACATCTCCGTCTTTCCACCTAGAAGGTTTATTCCAAACTTGGGTGATATCCACAATTAGGTATTCAGTGGTATCTATAATTTCTGACATTTATTTCTCCTTACTGTAAAGCTTCTTCGCTGCATGCATTTGAACTTTAACTTTATCACTTCTCCTGAAGCTTTTCCAATCTATGGAGAATTTATCCGCTCCAAGGAAAGAAGTGGTGACTATAGGAGGGAGTTCGTACTCAGGCATCTCGTCAAGCTCGGGTATCCCTATTAATTTTCTTAATAGTTTTCCAAGCATCATTCCTCCAACCATTTACAAAACTCTTCAGGAGTCATTGTCGAATAAGCTTCTTTAACTTGAACCTTAACTCGCTTGGTAAGTTCTTCCATTAAATCCTCTGTACTCACTTTAGTAGGTTTACATTTGGGCATAGGAGCTGCACTGAAAGGCATACAGTTCATACACCAAGGGGTTCTTACTGATGGATTACATACACACATAATTATTATCCTTAATTAAAACTCCCAACAACTATAAAGTCATCGGGAGGAGTTGTCAATATCTTATTTTGTATTTTCTACAATTAGTTTTGCAAGCTGTTTCAGAGGTTCATGATAATCTTTAAACTCATTACCGAACATATCCTCTACGAACTTATCTTTACTTAACACAGGATCGTTCTTAATAAACTCTTGTGCAACATCTTGCCAAGTTTGATCACGTTCTTCTAGTACGAACAGTTCAATACCTGTATCGAGTAATGGACATACATCATCTACTCCCATGTACCCGCTACCTGAAAAGGCTGTCACATAAAGTGTATTACCTTCGGTATCAAAATAATCTAAAGCTTCACCACGAGTTTTGAAATCTTTACGGATGTAATCCTTAACCGTTTTCTTTTCAGTGTCGGGTGTAGTTTGTTCTGGACGTTTGTATACAACAAGGTCTTTATCAGGTTCTGTACTGTAGTAGAGACCTTCAGGATCTACATACTGAGTACCGTCTGAGGTTAGTTTGTGAAAGTCAGATTTGTTGTCTGGATACTCAATCCAGTAATCGTAACCTTCCGGTGCCTTACTCCCATCAATAACTGGTGTTTCCATTTCTTCTTTCTCCTTTTTATCTTCTTCAAAATCTGCAAGGGTTAATTGTCTTGGTTTGTTTTCTTCAAAGAAATCTGAACTTAGAAATTTGGTAATGTTACTCCAGTGCTGTAGTACAGAAGTCTTATCGGTAAAGAAGATAGCACCATCATCTCGAAAACAGTGACTAACTCCAACACCCCATCTGGCAAACTCTAAATACTTATCACGCAATTCACCGTGGTCATTGATGATGTAACTGTTTTCAAATTCTTCACGTGTAATCATAATCTTTTCTCCTATTTAATTTGTTTACCTATAATACCGTAATGGTTTATGTTGTCAACTGTTTATTTTAGTTTAAATCAAAAATACCTAGATACTCGTTACAATAACCTGCAAAGTGGTCTACTTGCTCTGCTGTACAATATTCTTCCATGTATTGAACCCAAGCATTACGTAATACGTCAATGTTTTCTCCACTTAAATCTAAATCGCGTACTTTCTTTTCTTCTAAAGCAACTAACGCTTTACGGTGAAACTCTTGTGTCACTAATACTTTCTTTGGCATAAAACCTCCTCTAACCCTTCTCACAGCTTCCTAATGTATAACGTGTACGATTTATCATATATATAGGTGTTAAAACGCTACCACAAGCAGCACACGTTGAATATAACCCACTTACTGGTATAAGAATCACTTATAAATAAAAAACCCTCACACCGTTTAAGATATGAGGATTATGAGGTAGTTCGAATTGTGTGTCAAGGGTTTATTTAAAGTTTACCAAAATTTCCACCAAGGACGTTTGTAGATTAATACACCGTTGAACCAAACTTTACTAAATTCTCTCAAATCCTTTTCATAGTCATTGAAAGCCTCTAAGTCATAACTTTGGTCTGTGCAAGTCCAAACCTTATTGGCTTCACCAAGACGGACACTGATTAAAGTTTGATGCCAATTGTAACAGTGATTATCGTAAAGCCGAACTTTCATTAAATGTGTACGTCCATTACGTTCTTGTACAATAATTTGACCATATTCTATAGCAGGGTCTTTATTCTTTAAATCATCGGTCATTACTCGCCCTTATTTGCAAACTTCACAATATCGTCTTTATTGAATACAGAGACCACCTTCTTACACTCTTCATCAGTGTAACGTAGACCATTGGTGAAGTGCAACACCAACGAATGGCATTTCTCTAACTCAAGCTCTTTTGTCCATTCTTCCTTGTACTCAGTCCAGCAATCGATAACAACATCAGGATTGTTTTCACATTCAAACTCATCAACTTCCTCACCGTCCAACAAGTACCTTTTATGGTGTACAGGAAGCCGATCAATATCCTCTACCTTATCTATAAGTACGTAAGTTAAACCTCCACCTCCTTCCATCCTTTCCCGTAAGTCGTTACAAACAGCTTGCGTAAGTGTTGTCTTGAGTGGGTCATTACAAGTAGGTTCGTTATCCCAAACTCTGGACACAGTGTGTGTTAATTCTGGAAGTAGGTGTTTGAACATATCGGACACATCAACCGTTTTCATAATTATTTCTCCTTAATTTAAAAACCCAATTTAGTGAAAACACATCTGCGTGTAATGCAGAGTTCACCTTATGTGAAAACACCCTCATCTTAACAAAATAAGAGAGGGTGTCAAGGGTTTATTTACGCTTCTTTAGTTATATGGCAATTCTCTTTGCCGCCTAGTATCATCTCAAATCCTTGGTGCATGACATCTCTCAATTCATTTTCTATATTGTATGTACCAATAAAGGCGTCATGAACTTGTACGATAAGATGTTCAGTATTCTGTAAGAAGTAGTTACAAACATAATCATTAATTAAACCACCTGCATACTGAAGCTGATAGCCAAAGTTACAATAGAACATGTCTTGAATCATGTAGTGGTAGTCTTCAATCATATCTAATATTACACGCACAGGGAACACTGGACAGTAAATTTTACCCAATTCATACAAAGCCTTAGCATCGTAAGTTTTACGCAGTGCGCTTGTTAGTGCTTGTTCCGCTTGCTCTCTACTTTCAGTATTAAACATAATCAAAAGGGCTTTCTTAACTATATCTCGCATAATACTAGAATCAATCCCTTCTAACGTTACACAGTACGGGTCATCATCTGGTTTGGTAATATGTTTCATTTGGTAAGCTACACTAGGTTCAAACCCCTTGAAGTCCAATATAGTTACAGCTTTACCATCTATTAATAATTTAGCACGTTCTTTACTTGACAAAGTTTGGATGCTCCCACCTGCGGTATAGGTACGTCCACCTTTATTAAGATCCTTGTTATATACTTTGTAACTTTGTACGTCAAACTCCACATCACCAAGAGTTACTGTATGTGACAGAGATTGTTCATTGTATTCTTGTAGGTACTTCTTTACTTCTTTCTTGTGTACATTCATCTTAAAAGTAACCTCATCTCCAGCATCGTTCCTAAGAAACATGACATTCTTTAATGGTTTCTCGCAACCACCTATAGCATATTCATGGTAAAGTTCTAATAGTTTACTTTCAACAACAGCATAAGACTGTGTAAACTCAGTAGGTTGCCATTTGCCCTCAACAAAACCCCACTCAAAATCTCCACCTATTACAAGGTCAATATAACTGAAATGGGATAAGAAATCAAGTAGTTTCATAGTATAGGTATAACTAACTTTCTTATTTGACTTCTGTCCATTCACTACAATACCTGAGCTGTAATGTTCCTTGGATAGAGTAAGGTGGATTTTATCTCTACCTTTCATAACTGGATAATAAGAGTTAACCAACCAACACTTAACAGCTTTAGTTATCTTGTCTTTTCTAATCTTAGTTAAATTAAGTTGTTCATAGTCTGAGAGGTAGGATTCAAACTCTTTAACTATAAACTTTGTCACTCCTCTAAACTTATCATCTAGAGAGTAGTCCATTCTGTACACTTATACTACCTCACTGTTATTTAACTCTTAAAGCATGTTAGTGGTTAACACTCTAGTGTTATAGAACCTAAAAACAACTAAATGATTGGTAAAACTCTTACGTATCAGTCACTTACAGGCAAATTAACCTTGCGAGTTTTTAAGATTGACCTTTAAATCTAAGGAACATCCGCTATCAATAAGCACCTTTTCGATAGCTTCCACACTAACACCTACACCATCTTTCTTAAGGATTCTCATCACCTGCGTTTCATTAAGATCTGTGTTGTTCTCGATCCATTTGTAAGTGTAGCCATTTGAAAGTTTCCACTCACCAAAAGCTTTACACAATATACCCTTTATCATAAATCTCTCCATATAAGTATTATACCATACATAATGTACTGTACCAATAGTAAAATAAAAGGTGACACAAAGCCACCTAACCCTTAAACCGCCACATAATCACTGTCAATCTTTTCACCACCATACCAAATTTCAACCTCAAGTTTCATTTGATCTGGAGGTAGATCATAGTGATGGTCACGAGAAACTTCAATTGTTACATTATCCTTTATCAGTTCATAAATCTTATCTTCAATAATAAGTTCAATCTCTGTTTTTGTTAAACAATTACTCATACTTTCACCTCTTCACCTTTATTCTTACCCGTATTCCATACAAAACGGTAAACATATTTACTATCATAAGGTTTCCAACGATATCCTGCTCGCCATTCGTAATAGTGAGTGCCATAAAGATTCCCACTGAAGTCGTCACCTTCTAGCCAAAATTCAAGTTGCTTCTTAGTGTTAAAATAAAAACCTACATCAATCCATTCATCGTTTTCAGGAATGTACTTCTCCATTGTGTATCTACTCATTACTACCCCCCCTAAACAATAATAGTCTTATCACGTAAACCCAAAGCATTCCCAACAATCAGAATACTAAGGATCATTGCAACACCTGAAATAGTGTGAATTTTTACATTGCTAAGTATATTCAAAATGATTGCCGATGTAAACACGACACTGAACATGATTGCAAATGCTGTATGAACAAGCATATCTATTTGATCAATAAGTCTTTGTGTTTTAATGTAATCTCTTGTTTGTTTATCCATTATTTCTTCTCCTTATCTAATTTAGTAACAACAAAATTCCAAATAGAATAGTAAATAACTGCACCGATCATCCCATGTAGCAAACCTTCAACCAACCCTTCAATAAAATGTACCATAATCCCATACCTCTCACATTGAACATTCGTTGTTGTAAATTTCTTGATGAATCTCATACTTAGATACACCGTTAGTGCTCATCCAAATCTTATGAATAGCAACATCCAGTTGAGCTTCCGCAACCTTGTGTGTATTACCTGCCTTAATCTTAGCATCAAAGTAATCCATACCTGCCTGTTGGTAAGTTTTAACTACCTTGTGTCTCCAAGCAATACTCAAATCAAAATTATCCATCCTATCTGATAAGGATTCACATAATGAGTAGATAAATACCTGACGACCTTCCTCTTCCGTCATACCCTTTGAACCTACATCTGCATTAGCCGTAAAACTAGAAGCTAACAAAACTGATAAACCTAAACCTTTAATGATATTCATAACATGTTCCTCTTTAAATTCAAAATACCTTGTCGATGTGGTATAATCTAACAACACCTCAGACAAAGGTCAAGCACTTTTATGAAAAATATTAACAAAGATTTATTACTGACAGTTTGCAAGAGTAAACTGGGTGATAAAGTAGAAGACAAGACATTAACCAAAGTGGTAGATAAAGCTCTCAAAGAGCACAGGAGAGCAAGTTTCAATACACTGGTAGATTGTATCGTTTTAGAGATTGAAACGTTACTCAAGGTTAAACAAGAAGCTAATGAACCACCAACACCACCTCCGGTATTGTCTTTCATCAGAGATTGGACTAACACATGGAAATAGATTGCAAAATAGACCTAACAGGTTTTGACGAGGTGTTGAAAGACCTAAATACAATGGAAAACTATCAAGTTGAATGGGGTTACCCAGACGATACAAGACACTCTGAATCCCCTCATGCAACGGTAGCTCAAGTAGCCTATTGGAACGAGATGGGTGTTAAAGAGAAAGGGGGTGGTAAGTGGAGGATGCCTCCTAGAGAATTTATGACAATGTCAGGTTTGTTTGTTGATTCAGAAATGAAGAAACTTAATAATCAAGTTATGTTGTCACTAGGTATGGGAGAGTTCAGTGTCAAGCAGTCATTGGATTATGTTGCCAAGGAATCAGGTGACACAGTGAGAGAAGCGATCAATACACAAGATTTCACACCACTAGCAACAAGCACGATTAATTTGAAAGGTAGCGATACAATCTTAGTGGATTCAGGCCAAATGTACGATGAAGCTAAAGGTGTGGTTGTACCTTTTGTAGTAGAAGATTATAGCTAAGAGGAGAAGACAAAGTGCCAAGACAGTTAAAAATGAAACTGATTGACTTATATAAACTACCTGCAGCACACAGGCGAACAGTAGAATCGACAGACAGTGTGTGGGATAACGAAGTGGCAAGTTACTCATTTGAAAAGATTGTACTTGAGAATTGCATGGTTCAGGTTATCGAGAAAGAAGATTTACAAGTATTGCCTCAAGGGCTGTCAATTGATAACACATTCACGATCTTCACAGATACCCCTATTTACCAACTCATTGAAGGTACAACCTTCTTAGGTACCTCGGTTTATGTACCAAGTAGTTATTTTAATTTCAATGATAGTACACCTGCCGAGCTACAACTTGGGGGTTGGTACAATGTTATAACACCACACCATCGTCGTAATGGTTTGTTAGAGCATACAGAAGCTGTGTTAGTAAAAGACACTACACTTATTGATTCAGAAGGTTTGACAGCTTACCCAGACACCTCCGACATTGAACCTATTGTTAAAACTAAGGGGGGTTGGAAAGGAGATACGTGGGTGAATGTTTGGTTGAACGGATAATGTATAGATAGCAGGGGAGAGAGACAGAAATGGCAATCATACCAATTGAAGATATAAAAGAGTATAGAGAGGCAAAGGAATATGCTTTAGGAGTACTGGCAGGGTTTATTAAGAACACTCTACCAACTCACAAGATCATACGTGCAGACAGAAGTTATACAATACCGACAACTAAGTATGTATCTGTAAGACCAATGGCAACAGCAGGGTTAAATGCTTCAGGGATGGGCAATCAAGCCTACTATACGGATACAGCAGAAGATGGGGCAGTGACAAGCGTTTATCAATATTCCACAGCGGTACAATTGAAGTGTTATAAAGAAGACGCCAGTGGGGACTTAGAGTACATTAGGGAGACGTTTAAAGACAAACCATCTCATTATACCTACTTTGGTAAAGACCCTTTAGCGGGGGCTACAGGATTTGGTATGGTGACTAACACGCCACAACCTATTGACCAACAGGAGATGGAACCTTGTGCAACTATGAACATGACTCTCACCTTTATTGCTAAGAGAGTGAGCACTTTCGGAAAAATTGAGGAAGTTAATGGTGATTTATTTACAAACGCATCAGGTGCAGTAATTGAAGATACGTTTACAAGTAAGAGCCCGTAGCACACTGGATTGATAAGATCAACCTATTGTGATATAATTACTCAACTTACCAACACAGTGTACGTGAAGGTAAAGTCGACATATCTTCACAAAAAAAAAA
>CETV01103265.1_pt1 | contig 12547 bp, 11 predicted proteins | sample 531451 | NCBI WGS metagenome assembly CETV01 (sample SAMEA2623155, study PRJEB7988) | marine metagenome | isolation source: saline water (ENVO:00002010), including | reverse complement strand
GCTGGCACAGGCACCTGACTGCGAGGCGGCCAAGCGCTGCTTCGGCCGCATTCACACCGTCCGCGGCAACCCGTTCACCGAGGAAACCAAGGCCGTTTGGCGCGAGCGATTCGGCGCCAGGCAGGTCGGCGGCAACGGTTACGGATTGACCGAGGCCTGCGTCATCACGTCCCTGGCGGGCGGTGAATACGCGGCACCGGGTTCGTCCGGCAAGCGCATACCCGACTTCGACGTGCGCATCGTCGACGACCTCGACCGTGAACTGCCGGCCAACACCCCCGGCGAGATCGTGGTTCGGCCGCTTCGCCCCGACATCATGTTCATGGGCTACTGGCGCCGTCCGGAAGACACGCTCAAGCTGATGCGCAACCTGTGGTTCCACACCGGCGACATCGGCAAGTTCGACGACGACGGGTTTTTCTACTTTGTCGATCGCAAGAAGGACTATCTGCGCCGCCGTGGCGAGAACATCTCCAGCTTCGAGATGGAGGCGGCCTTCGCCGTGCACCCCGACCTGGCCGAAGTGGCTGTACACGCCGTGCCCTCCGAGCGGGGAGAAGACGACGTCAAGGTCACCGCCGTGCTGAAGCCCGGCGCCACGCTGCAGCCCGACGCATTGTTCCAGTGGGCCACGGGCGCGGTGCCGTACTTCGCCCTGCCCCGCTACATCGAGTTCCGTGAGTCGCTGCCCAAGAATCCCCAGGGTCGCGTCCTCAAGTACCAGTTGCGCGACGAGGGCAAGACCTCGGCCACCTGGGACCTCGAAGCCACCGACATCAAAGTCGCCAAGCGTTGAGGGCCATGACGCTTCTGGGGACCGGGGGTTCCCCCCCGTCGCCTGCTCAGTACTCACGCACAGGCACATGCGCGGGCCGGGAGTTGTAGCCGGGCAGGTGAAGACCCCCATCCACGTGGATCGATTCCCCCGTCACATAGCGGGCCATGTCAGAAGCGAGGAACACCACGACCGGTCCGATGTCGTCCTCCGGTTCGCCGCAGCGCCCCAGTGGACGCATCGCGGCCGACTTCTCGGCGAAGCCAGGATCGTCGGCGCACAGCTTGTGGAACGTGGCGCCCATCGCCGTGGGCGCGATGGCGTTCACGGTGATGTTGAAACGCCCCCACTCCGAAGCAGCGCTGCGCGTGAGTCCGAGGATCGCCCCTTTGGCGGTGTTGTAGTCGCCGTGCAGCCAGGCGCCCAGCTCGACGTCGATCGAATAGAAGTTGACGATGCGACCGCCTCCCCGCGAACGCATGTGAGGCAATGCCGCCTTCATGGCCCACCAACTTGCCCACACCGTGGAATCGAGCGTCCGCTCGAGCATGTCGTCGGTCTTGTCTTCCAGCAGCACGTTCGGTGTGGGGGCGAACGCATTGTTGACAAGTATGTCCAAACCGCCAAATCGGTCGACAGCGGCAGCGATCGCGCGTTCGACGCTGTCCTTTTTGGTCACGTCGGTCTGGACGAAGATGGCGCGAGCGCCCAGCTCTTCGCACTCGCGCGCAACCTCCGGCCCGGTGGCGTCGTTCAATTCGGCCACCACAACCATCGCGCCTTCGCGCGCGAAGCGACGCGCAACGCCACGACCGATGCCGTTACCGGCGCCGGTGATCACTGCCACCTTGTCCTTGAGCAAGCCCATGCCGCCCTCATTTCGCTGTTAAGTTGAACACATTGTTCATGAACGTATAATTTTAGACAAGAGAGGGGAAAGCCTGATGGGTTCGTTTCGACGCCGCATCGTGATCGTTCATCGCCCTGGGGAAGACGCTGGCGAGGCGCGTGCCTGCCTGGAGGACGATTTTCATCACTTCCGCGTCCGTGTGGTGCACGGCGCCGGCCGGGTGCGGCTGGTACGCGCCGAGTCGGTGCGCAACCCCTACACGCTGTGCCCGGCAGCTGGAGACCAGCTCCGGCTGCTAGAAGGCATGGCGCTTTCGCCCGTGGCCAGCAGTGTCGGCCGCGCCACCGACGCCAGCGAGCAATGCACCCATCAGTTCGACCTGGCTGGGCTGGCCATCGCGGCGGCGGCCGGTGGCTGCGCCTACCGACGGTACGACATCGAAGTGGCCGACCGCATCGACGAACGCACCCGTGCCAGCCTGCAGTGCGACGGGCACCCACTGCTGGACTGGGACATCGAGGGCAGCATCGTCAATGGCCCCAGCCGGTTTGCCGGCCTGTCGCTGCGCGAAGGCTTCGCGCGCTGGGTACACACGCGACTCCCGGCTGAAGAGGCGCAGGCCGCGATGGTGCTGCGCCGATGCGCATTGATCTCCCTTGGCCGGGGCAAGGCGCTTGATCTTCAGCTGCACGCCAACGCCACCGGCCTTTGTTTTGCGCAGCAACCGGTGCGTGCCATGCAGGCGCTGCGTGTGGTCGGCTCCACCTGGGACTTCAGCGCGCCGGCCAAACGCGAGTCTCTTTGCGCGGGCGACGCGGCCTGGCTTGCCTTCGACGACGCCCCCGAAGGCCGCTAAAGGAAGATCGCGAGATTCGGAGTTCCAAGCACCGCCTGGTCGAGCAGCACCTCCCGGCGCGCCAGCTTGAACGACGCACCGTCGGCGCGCAGCACGTCGTGCCGCTCACCGCTGACGAAATCGAACTCGTCGAAGTTGAAGCGGCTGCGGGTGATCAACAGGCAGCTGGTGACGGCATACTCGCCCTCGACCGACGTGGTTCTCACCCGCACGTTGGTCACCAGCCGGCGCGTGCGCGAAGGCGGATCCTCGGCCCAGGCGCTCTTGCCCGACAGACGCAGCACCCGCCCCATCACGGACCGGTAGTCGTCATGGTAGTGCTGCGTACTGCGCACGACGCTGGCGGTCTGCTCGGCCGTGGCGCGTGTCGTACGCAGCGGCGCGGTGTAGACCAGGTCGGTCGCCAGACGGGACGCCCACTCCTGAAGGCGCAGGCCGTCGAGCAGTTCAGCTTCGTCGTAGAGAAACTCGACGATGCTGTTGTAGACCGGCGAGCCCACCGGTACACGTTGGCCGGTCCGCTCGGGCACCGCTTCAACCGCGCCAGATTCTTGTGTTGCTTGCATGGAATTTCCTTGGAGCTCGGGTCAGGCTTCGGCGGTCATCAGATCGCGCCAGTACATCCACCAGTGCCACTGCGTATCGTCCTTCGTGAAACCTTCGTTCACGATGCCCGGACCCGGCCACCCGGCGGGCGCGCCTGTCTCGAAGCACGCCTGGTACTTCAAGGTCATCTGGCGGCCCATCGCCCCCTTGGCGGCCAGCGTCATGTGCGGCCAGGTGTCCGAGTCGTCCTGCTCGACCATGCCCGAAGTGCCGAAGAGCTGGATGGTCTGCTTGAGCATCTTCTCTCGCAGTTCTGGCGGCGCGCCCTTCTCAGCGAAGATCCAGTTCACGAACTCGAGCTTGTCCGGGCCACGCGGCACATAGGCATGCATGGTCATCGAACCGACCACCGAGCCATCGCCCTGCGGGATGTAAACGAAGCCGAACAACACGTTCGGAAACATGCCGCCGACCTGCGGCGGCATGGACGTCAGCACCTGGAGCTGTTCGGGCGTGAGTTTCTGGTAGAGCTCGTCCACCATGTCCTTGGTCATGCCCGCTGGTGGCAGCGCGTCGAGCTTCTGGCGCACGGTCAGCTCGTTCGGATCAAGCCCGGCCAGACGCCTGATCTTGCGCGCCAAATCGATGCAGCGCAGCGCATGCCCGTGGGGCGAGCTGATCTCTACGCCATACATCTCGGGGCTCAGGTCGGCTCCACCGCTTTCGCCCTCGCCCTTCTTCGCATAGTTGCCGACCTCGCCGAGCCAGCGGTGCAGCGTCAGGGTGTGAAAACCATCGGCGGCCGACTGTTCGCCGGCGGCCTTCCAGTTGGCGCGCACCACAAAACGCTGCGGCGGTCCCAGCACCTCCATGCCCTTCAGGGTGCGACAGAACAGCATGTCGTAGTACCACTTGGTATCGCCAAGGAACTCCTCGAACGAAGGACCGTTCACGTTCCACGTGGCGAACACCAGGCCGCCGTACAGCGTGACCCGCGCCTTCTTGAGGCCGAGCTCTTCCTTGGCCATCATCTTGCCGTGCATGCACTCGCGCTCCACGGGTGAGCCGATGAAGTCGCCGTTGGTCTTGAAGGCCCAGCCGTGGTAGATGCACTTGTGAATCTGCGTGTTGCCGCAATCCATCGTGCTGATGCGCATGCCGCGGTGGGGACACACGTTCAGCATCACATGGACTTCGCCTTCCTTGTCGCGGGAGACGATCACCGAGTCCGACCCCATGTCGCGCACCATGAAGTCGCCAGGCTTGGGGATCTCGGACTCGTGTCCCAACAGGACCCAGATCTTGCCGAAGATGCGCTCCATCTCCATCTCGTAGATTTCGGGATCGGACAGGACACGCATCTGCACTTCGCGCGTAGCCGGCAGCACCAGGTCGGCGATCTTGGTGCCGTCAGACAGCGTCGGGCTCGTCTTCGTCAGCATGGTTGGAGCTCCTGGGCGTCGGGCGCCCGGTTTAGTAAGACACTTTTAAAGATACTGTGCACTAAATACCCTGCCGCCGACTCGGTATCAACCCCAACACCGTCCGACGGTGCGGGCCGCGCAACGGGCCTGTGCCGCGCGCAGCGCCCTCTGGTCGGCGTGGGACGATGTCGTGCAGACGCGTTCAGACGATGGCAGGCCCCACAGGGCAGTGATCGCGTCCGCCGAAGCGCTCGCCAAGCAGGCGAAGGCTCATGCCCGTACAGCCGCCAGGATGCCGCCGTCCCTGTTCACTGGGGCATGCCGATCCGCGTGCGCAGCGTGCCAAGCTGTTCGATCTCGAGTTCCACGATGTCGCCGGGTTTGAGCATGCGGAGTTGCTCGAGCCCGCATCCGTTGCCCACCGTGCCAGAACCCAGGAATTCGCCGGGGTACAGCGTCTCGCCGCGCGAAATGTGCTCGATCACGTCGCCGAACTGCCAGTGCATGTCGCGGGTGTTGCCGCGGCCCCACTCTTGGCCGTTGACGCGCGCGATCATGGCCAGGCTGTACGGATCCTCGATTTCGTCGGCCGTCACCAGGCAAGGACCCATCACGTTCGCGGTGTCGAAATCCTTGCTCTTGGCCGGCCCCAGCATGCCCCCCATCTCGACCGCCTGGACATCGCGCGCACTGATGTCGTTGAAGATCGTATAGCCGACGATGTACTCGTGCGCTCGGGCCTTGGGTACGTTCTTGGCGCGGCGGCCGATGTAGCAGCCGAACTCCAGTTCGAAGTCCAGCGCCTTCGAGAAGTCGGGCCACACCACGTCGTCGTCGGCACCGATGACGGCAAACCGGTTGCACTTGTAGTAGATCGGCTGGCGCATGAAGGTGTCGATGACGCGATCGTCGGCCTTGGTGTTCATGGACTTCAGCGTCGCCTCAGGGTCGGGCGTGCGCAGGGCGCGAAGACGCCGCGCGGCGGCGAAACTCTGCCGCAGGTGCAGCTCGAAGCACGAGCAGTCACGCATCTGGATGGGAGGCTGGATGGGCGCACGCAGACGCACCCGTTGCCGCTGCAATACCGCCGAGCTCGGCGCACGGGCCACAAGCGCGCGCGCCGCTTCGAGTGCGGCATCGCCGCCTTCAATCAGCGCCTGCACACTGTCGAACTGCGGCTGCGACGTGCCATGCACGGCCTGCTGCGCCGACTGCAGCGCCAGAACCGCGTGGCCGCCATCGATCAAGGCACCGGCCAGCTCGGCCCCGCCGTCATGGGTGAAGGTGACGAGTCGCATCTGTCTTTCTCCTGAACTTGCCTCAGACCCTGCCCGTGACAGGCAGGCACGCACCCGTGATCGCCTCACCGTCATCCGACAGTAGAAACGCAATCACGCGTGCCAACGCCGCTGGCGACACCCACTTGCCAAAGTCGGCCCGAGGCATGTCCGCGCGATTGGCCGGCGTATCGATGATGCTGGGCAGCACCGCATTGACGGTGATGTTCCTGTCCTTCAATTCTTCCGCCAGCGCCTCCGTGAAACGCATGACACCCGCCTTAGACGCGGCGTACGCTGCCATGCCGGCAGCTGCCTTGAGCGCGGCCTGGGCGCCGACGTTCACCACGCGCCCGCCGGCCATGAGATGCGGCAGCACTGCACGCGTGGCAGCCACCGTGCTGCGCAGGTTGATCTCGTAGAGTCGGTCCCAGGTGTCCAGCGAACCATCGGCCACCGTCTCCCAGGCGAAACCACCCGCGACGTTGACGATCGCATCGATGTGCCCGAAGCGTTCCCGTACGCGGGCCACTGCGGCCTCGACCTGCTCTGGAAGCAGGAGGTCCACGCCACTCAGGAACAGCGCGTCGCCCACTTCGTGACTGCCGGTCGGAGGTTGGCAACGGTCGAGAAAGGCCACTCGGGCGCCTTCGCCCACCAGCAGCGTTCCCACTGCCCACCCCAGAGAACCGAATGCTCCAGTCACGAGGACGATGCGGCCGCGCAAGGAAAGGGACATGGCGTAAACCCTAGAAGTTAAACATATTGATTGAATCTGTTCATCAATTAAACTTCCCTTCCCTCTCAGGCGTCAACCCGGAAATACAACCATGCTGATCGACGTGCACGCCCACCTGTTCACTGCCGGCATGCTCAACCGGCATGACTTCTGGGGCCCCTTCATGAAGGCCAGGGGCCTGACGGTGGGGCATTTTTCGCTCGGCACCAAGCAGCGCCATCCGGCCGCCAACGATGAGCAAGCACAGGCCAACCTGCTGGCGCGCATGACCCATGACAGCCGCAGGGCGCTGATGGCTGAAAGAGGGGTAGACCATCTGGTGCTGTCCACTCCGTCGCATGCCTTCATGTATTGGGCCGGCGACTTTGGTAACGAATATGCGCGCATCTGCAACGACGAGCTCTCCGCGTATTGCGCGCAGGACCCGGCGCACTTCTCATTCTGGGCTCATGCCAACCTGGCCGACCCGCAGGAGGCTGCGCGTGAAATCCACCGCGCCGTCACCCAGCTCGGTGCCCGGGGCGTTTGTGTTGGCGGTGCGAACTTCAATGGTCTGCAGGCGCACGACGAAGCGCTGTTTCCGGTATGGCAAATGCTGGCCGAACTCGACGCGCCGATCATGGTGCATGGCTACAACCAGTCCATCTGGCTGGGAGACAAGCATCACGAAGACCGCTTCGAAACCAGCTCCATCATCGGCGACTGTGTCGACGAAACACTCTTCTTCTGGTACCTGATCTGCGGCGGTGCGCTCGACACATTCCCCACGCTGAAGACCTACATCACCCATGCAGGCGGCATGGCGGTGTTCCAGCTCGGGCGGCTGAGCGAACTCAACCAGGCAATGGCCCCCGACGCACGCAACCGCCGCCCGGTGGGCGACTACCTGCCCAACTTCTGGTTCGATCTTGACGTGCACGTGCCTGCCCTGCGACGTGGCGTGGTGGAGGTGGTGGGCGTCGACCAGCTGGTGTACGGCACCAACTTCGGCGGCGCCTACGACCATGGCGATCTCACCGAAGGTCTTGGGCTCGACGACCAGGCGCGCGAGAAGATCCGCAGCGGCAACGCCTGCGCACTGCTGAAGATCGCGGTCTGAAGTCTCGCCATGGCCCGCAAACTTCCCGCCCTGACACCGGACAACACGGCCTTCTGGCAAGGAGGCGCCGCTGGTGAACTGCGAATCCACCACTGCGCCGCTTGTGCGCGCTACTTCCACCCACCGGCGCCGATGTGTCCGCGATGCGGCAGCCTCGATGTAGCGCCCCGCGCGGTGTCGGGCCGCGGCACGGTGACGACCTTCACCGTCAACCACCAGCCTTGGACGCCAGAGCTGAACAAGCCTTACGTGATTGCCGTCATCGAGTTGGTTGAACAGGCAGGACTGCGGTTCGTCAGCAACGTGGTGCATTGCGACGTGGCGTCGGTGCACATCGGCATGCAGGTGCGCGTGCGGTTCGAGCAGCAGGAAGACGTTTGGCTGCCCCTGTTCGAACCGGCGACGGCTGGAGCTTCGCAATGAACGACCGCCTCTGGGAAAAGAACGTGGCGATCACCGGCATCGGGCAGTCCGAGGTTGGCCGGCCGTCCAGCCGCTCGGCGATGCAGCTGACACTGGATGCCTGTCGCGAGGCCATCGCCGACGCCGGCCTCAAACGCGAGGACATCGACGGAGTAGCTTGCTGGCCCGGCGACAACAACAACGGCAGTCCGTTCTCGCCGATCGGCCCCAATGCACTGGCTTCGGTGATGGGCCTCAAGGTGGACTGGTACGGCGCGGGCTACGAGGGCCCGGGCCCGCTGGCCGGGGTGATCAACGGGGCGCTGGCAATCGCCGCCGGGCTGTGCCGGCATGTGCTGGTTTTCCGCAGCATCGCCGAGGCCAGCGCACGCCGGATCGACCGCGCGGCTGGCGCGCTCACCTCGAAGTCGCCTGGGCGCGACAGCAGCTTCTTCTGGCAGTGGTACACCCCCTTCAACGTCACCTCGGCCGCGAACCTGGTCGCGATGTACGCGCAGCGCCACTTCCATGAATACGGCACGACGCCGGAGCAGCTGGCACAGATCGCTCTCACCTGCCGCCGGCATGCCGCGCTGAACCCCAAGGCTGTGTTCCGCACGCCGCTGACGATGGACGACTACATGGCGTCCAAATTCATTTCCACACCGTTGCGCCTGTTCGACTGCGACGTGCACTGCGACGCCTCCACCGCCATCGTGCTGTCGCACGCCGACGCCGCACGTGACGGCCCGCAGCCGCCGATCCGTATCGAGGCGATCGGCGCGGCGCTGCACCAGCCCTGGTCCTGGGACCAGATCTCGCTGACGGGCATGGCCGCGTTCGACGTGGGCCGCATGATGTGGTCGCGGACCGACCTGAAGCCCTCTGATGTGGGCAGCGCCCAGCTCTACGACGGCTTCTCGATCCTGACCATGATCTGGCTCGAAGGCCTGGGCCTGTGCCCAACCGGCGAAAGTGGCCGGTTCATCGAGGGCGGCACGCGCATCGCACGCGACGGTGTGCTGCCCCTGAACACCAATGGCGGCCAGCTCTCCGGTGGCCGAACGCACGGCCTGGGGTACGTGCACGAGGCATGCACGCAGCTGTGGGGTCGGGGCGGTGAGCGCCAGATCCGCCCGCACCACGTTGCGGTGACCGCTGCCGGCGGCGGCCCTCTGGGCGGCAGCCTGCTGCTCGTGAAGGAGTAGCGGATGGCCCACCGCCCGACTACCCGTCCTGTCGCCGCCGCGATCGACCTCACCGAGTTCCGACTAGGCTGGCGCATCCTGGTGTTGGCGATGATGGGCGTGGCTATCAACGCGAACGCGTCGATGCTCTATGCGTTCGGAGCGCTCACCATCCCGCTGCAGCAGGCCCACGGCTGGGAGCGCGGTCAGATGCAGGCGTCGATCAGCTTCCTGTTCGCCGGGGCTGTGCTCGGCTCGCAACTGGTGGGGTGGCTCAACCTGCGATACGGCATGCGCATCGTCACGATGGTGTCCTTGACCAGCCTGTCGATCGTGTTCGCGGCGATGACGCAGATGCAATCGTCCATCGCGTGGCTCTATGTGATGTTCACGCTGCTGCCGATCGCGAGCCTCGGCACGATGCAGGTCACCTGGACGCACCTGGTGAACCTCTGGTTCGTGCACAACCGTGGGCTGGCGCTCGCGCTGATCCTGTCCGGCACGGGCCTGGCCGCCACACTGATCCCCGCTGGCGTGACCTGGGCCGTCGAGCGCTGGAATTGGCAGGCCGCCTTCGTGCTGCTGGCCGCCCTGCCGGTCGGGCTGGTGCTGCCGTTCGCGATTCGCTGGATGGTCGCGCCGGACGAACGGACGGGCGGCGACGACGCCGCCACCACCCGAGCTGCCGACACCGCCGCGTTGAGCCGCCAGGGGCTGAGCTTTCGCCAGGGCATCCGCACGCCGCGCTTCTGGGTGCTGAACATCGCTTTGTCGCTGGTCGTGGCCAGCGTGGTCACGATGGTCACCAACACCGTGCCGCTGTTGCGGGACAAGGGCTTGTCGGCCTCGGAGGCCAGCACCGTCTTCGGCGGCTTCGGGCTGTCGCTGATCGCGGGGCGCGTCGTGGTCGGCTACCTGGTGGACAGGCTGTGGGCACCAGCCGTTGCCGCAGTCGCACTGGCCATGCCTGCCGCGGGCTGCTGGCTGCTCTTCCATGCCGGGCCTGCAGACACCCCTTTGCTCGTGGCTGCAGCCATGCTGCTGGGCGTCGGTGCCGGCGCCGAATTCGACGTGGCGGCCTACCTCGTCGCCAGGTACTTCGGGATGCGCGACTACGGCCGGCTCTTCGGCGTCCACCTCGGCCTCATCACCATCGCATCGGCGCTGGCGCCGATGCTGTCGGGCATGCTTTATCGCAACGCCGGCACCTATACGCCGATGCTCGCCGTCTGTGGCACCGCTTTCATCATCGGTGCGCTGTTGCTGCTGCCGCTGGGCCGCTATCCGCGGTTCGCGCAACGCTGATTCCCCGACTTCCCAGGACCCGCTCTCATGCTCCCCGACAACATCCTCATCATCGGCGGCGGACAGGCCGGTTTCCAGGTCGCCGCGTCCCTGCGACAGGAAGGCCATGCAGGCCGCATCACCCTGGTCGGTGACGAAGCCGGGGTGCCCTACCAGCGACCACCGCTGTCCAAAGCCTACCTGCTGGGCAAGGTGGGCGCCCATGCGCTGCGCTTCAGGCCTCCGGAGTACTTCGACGAACACCGCATCGACCGACTGCACGACAGCGCGGCGGCCATTGACCGCGCGGCCCACCACGTCCACCTGGCCTCGGGCACCAGCCTTTCCTACGACCATCTGGTGATTGCGACCGGCGCCCGCAACCGCGTGCCCGCCTTGCCCGGCATTGAACTGAACGGGGTGTACGGCGTGCGCACGCTGGCCGATGCCGATGCGCTGTCGCCGCGCCTTGCCAACATCCGCAACGTGGTGGTGCTTGGCGCCGGGTTCATCGGGCTGGAGTTCGCCGCTGTGGCCGCCGCCCGCGGCGCGGCAGTGCACGTGCTTGAGATCGGGCATCGTCCGATGGCGCGTGCCATCTCAGAACCCATGTCCGACCTGTTCACGGCCGCCCACCGGAGTTGGGGCGTCACGCTCGACCTGGGTTGCGGCATGAAGCGCATCGTCGGCCGAGACGGCAAGGCCACCGGAGTGGAAACTTCGGACGGACGCCACCTGCCTGCCGACCTGGTGGTCTACGGCATCGGCGTGGTGCCCAATGCAGAGATCGCGCTGGCAGCGGGGCTGGAAGTGAACAACGGCATCTGCGTCGACGCCCTGCTGCGCACCAGCGACCCCGACATCTCCGCCATCGGTGACGTGGCCAGCTTCAGCAGCCCTTACGCCGATCGGCCCATCCGGCTCGAGTCGGTACAGAACGCGATCGACCAGGCCAAGGCCGTCGTTGCCCGCTTGATGGGCCGGCCGGCCGCCTACGAGGCATTGCCCTGGTTCTGGACGGACCAGGGCGAGCTGAAGTTGCAGATCGCCGGTCTGTCCGAAGGGCATGATCAGACAGTACTGCTGGGCTCTGCGCAAAGCAGACAGCTCAGCGTGCTTTGCTTTCGCGCAGGCCGCCTGATTGCAGTCGAGAGTGTCAACAGGCCCCTCGACCACATGGCATCCCGCAAGATCCTGGCGCGGGGGCCCAGCTTGACCCCGTCGCAGGCGGCAGAGCCAGGCTTCGAGCTCAAGGCTTACGAAGCTGCCACGCGGCAGGCCTAGCCCAAATCACTCATGACCTGAAGGTCGCCAGCCTCGTGCCGAAGCACGTTGTCGTGGGACGCTGACCCATCGCGCCAGGACAAGATCGACTTTGGCCGCGTGGACGGTTGTCTGCGACGACCATGGCTCGCGCGGCGACCACGATGACCACGACTCACCGTCGGGCATGGCTTGCAGGGGGCCGCCCAGCTGCGCCCGCTGCGGGCTGCGCTGGCCGGCACGTGGCCATCAGACGGGGCTTCACAAAACAACTGGCTTGGCCAGCACCGACCACTGCGCGGTCATCGGGGTTTGCAGGGGCTCGCAAGATAAGTACATGGTGATCAACTCTGTGCAAATTCACCAGACAACAGCGCTCCCGGTGGCCAGCGCCAGCACGTGGGGCGGATGGAAGGAGACAGCTCTTGCAAACCGCGGAGTTGAAACCGCTGATGGCGTCGCTCGTGCCGCTCAAGCGGTTCGGCGCACAGTTTGAGAACGGCCCCCATGAGATCACCATCCAGGACCTTCACTGGCATGAGCCCGGGGAGATCCTGTTGCGGTCGGGGCCCTACTGTCTGCTGGAGCTGGGAGACCCCCCGCCTTCGCTCGACGCCAAGGGGCGTTCGCGGTATCGCATCGGCACGCCCGACGGCCAGGTCCGTGACGTCGGACTGATCAACCTGCTGCCGCCGCACAGTGAACGCAGGATCAGCTGGACACCGGGCCATCGCCATTCGGTGGTGTGCCTGCTTCAGTTCGACCAGCTGGGATTGTTGGGCGGAATGTCCTGGAACTGGGGCTCGCTCGACCCCGCGCGCACGCTGGACGTGCGCAACGAGCGG
>CETV01036261.1_pt1 | contig 12555 bp, 10 predicted proteins | sample 531451 | NCBI WGS metagenome assembly CETV01 (sample SAMEA2623155, study PRJEB7988) | marine metagenome | isolation source: saline water (ENVO:00002010), including | reverse complement strand
TTAATAGGTGCTTGAAAATCAAATTTATCTTTAAGAAATGGTTTGTTAAACCCTGCTGGCTTTTTTTTCCCAACAATAAAAGTATTATCAAATAAAGAACACACATTATATATATGATCAAGTAATGTTTTTTCCCCAATTTTACTTTTCCATTTGGGGTAACCAAATCGTTTACTTTGACCTCCAATTAAAATAAATGCAGAAGTTGAAATTTTTGTAGACCTATTCATAGAAAGTTTTAGTTAATATTACTGTGTCCAAATATACGGGTAACATAAAATAAATGAATTACGGATTTGTTATTGATAATCGGATGTGCATTGGATGCCATGCTTGTACCGTCGCATGTAAGAGTGAACATGATATTCCTATTGGTGTAAATCGTACCCATGTGAAATACATTGAAAAGGGCAAATTCCCAAATTCTACTAGAGAATTTTCAGTTCATAGATGTAACCATTGCGCAGATGCTCCTTGTGTTGAAATATGTCCAACAACCGCCCTGTATGATCGTGCAGATGGAATTGTTGATTTTGATAGTGATCGTTGTATAGGATGTAAATCATGCATGCAAGCTTGTCCCTATGATGCATTATATATAGATCCAGATACTAATACCGCTGCAAAGTGCAATTATTGTGCTCATAAAGTAGACTCTGGCTATGAGCCTGCGTGTGTTGTTGTTTGTCCTGTAGAAGCAATTATTTCTGGTGATTTGGATGATCCCACTTCAAATATTTCTCATCTTGTAAAAAATGAAAAAACAATGACGCGGAAGCCAGAAAAATTAACTGTACCAAATCTGTACTATATAAATGGGTCGGATGAGATGTTAAATCCGACAGCCACTGAAAGAAGTTCGGATTATTTATGGTCAGAGCAATCTAAGGGGGTAGGGCACTTTGCAAAATATGCAGAAGAAAAAGTGGCTGAATCGAATACAGAAAATTTATTAGTTCAACTAGCAATGGAAAATTCAGCAAAATCGGGAAAGCCTATTGATAGACGTGCAATCGATGATGTTGCAAAAGAGATTAAAGAAGAATTGGATAGTAATGAGGCCAGACGAACATATGATACACCTAGCAAAGGTGTATTATGGGGCTGGGAAGTATCAACTTATGTTTGGACAAAAGCTATTGCAACCGGGACATTTCTTATACTCGCCTTGTTTTCATTAATATACGGTGATCTCAATTATTCTGTAGAAAGGAATGGAATGATTGTATCTTTGATATTTATGGCGATCACTGGTTTATTACTTGTTTTGGATCTTGATAGACCTGATCGATTCCTTTATGTATTATTGCGGCCACAATGGAAATCGTGGTTAGTGCGCGGAGCTTATATCATAACCACTTTTGGTGGATTAGTTACATTAAAATTAATTGATAATATTTTTGAATTAGGAATGGATTTTCTATGGTATTTAGGTGCGGTTTTTGCAGTCATGGGAGCTATTTATACCGCATTTCTATTTGCTCAGGCTAAGGCAAGAGATTTGTGGCAATCAAAATGGGCCTCAGCCATTCATATGTTGAACCACGCTATTATAGCTGGTTTAGTAGTCATGACAGTTCTTGATTTCAGTTTATTAATACAAACTGTAGATATACTTATAGGGGGTATTATTATAAATTTGTTTTTAATTACAAAAGAAATATTTTTCCCGCATGATACGTCAGATACAAAGCAAGCAATCACTTTAATCAAAAAGGGATATTATGCTAAATATTTTTGGACCGGAGTTTTAGCTGGAAATTTTATTCCATTGATAATGCTTTTATATTATCCGGATATAATATTTTTGATTTCTGGGTTGCTAATTATGTCAGGCATTTTCTTAACTGAACTAGTAAGAATTAGAGTGCCTCAAATGATACCGTTAAGTTAGAATTATGAAACGAAGTTGGATTGAAACTTTTTCTGAATCTTTAGGCCTTATATCAAAAATTTCTGATAGACCAGATTGGTCTGAAGAATTTGCGATGGAAGGTCCAAGGGAATTATATAAATACCCAGACCCCAGTGAGTGGGATGATTTTATCGAGTTGGATCCATTAGCGTGGCCAAGCAAAAAGGAACGTCATTATTCAATTGTACCCACAACATGTTTTAATTGTGAATCGGCTTGTGGATTATTGGCCTATATTGATAAAGATACAAATGAAGTAAGGAAATTTGAGGGTAATCCTCACCATCCTGGAAGTCGCGGTCGCAATTGTGCAAAAGGACCAGCAACTATAAATCAGATCAATGACACCGAACGTATTCTTTATCCAATGAAAAGAGTAGGAAAGAGAGGAGATGGTAAATGGGAACAGATTTCATGGGATCAAGCTTTAGATGAAATTTCAGAAAAAATTGCTAATTCTTTGCGCAAAAGTAAAGAAAAAGTAGTTTATCATGTTGGCCGCCCTGGCCATGAAGGGTATGCTGAACGTGTACTTAAAGCCTGGGGAATTGATGGTCATAATTCTCATACAAATATTTGTTCAGCTGGGGCAAGAACTGGTTATGCATTGTGGCATAAGTATGATCGACCCAGCCCAGACCATACAAATGCTGAGGTTATATTATTAGCATCATCGCATTTAGAAACTGGTCATTATTTTAACCCTCATGCGCAAAGAATAATTGAAGGCATGATGAAGGGTGCTAAACTGATTGTTATGGATCCTCGTTTATCTAATACCGCTTCAATGGCAGACGAATGGATGCCAACTTATCCCGGAAGTGAATCTGCAGTATTTATGGCGATAGCAAAAATAATTATAGATGAAGGTATGTACGATCGTCACTTTATGAAGAACTGGGTTAATTGGGATGATTACTTGAAGAATCTCCATCCTGAAGATCCTATAGAATTTGATCAATTTATTAAACGTTTAAGTCAAGAATGGGAACAGTATACACCAGAATTTGCAGCAGATGAATCACAAATAGATAAAGAACAAATTATTAGAGTTGCTCATTTGATTGGTAAAGCTGGTAAAAAGTTCTCAACGCATGTTTGGAGAGGACCTTCTATAGGAAATCTTGGGGGTTGGCAAGTCTCTCGAACACTTCATTTATTAAATGTGCTAACTGGATCTGTTGGTACAGAAGGTGGAACATCACCAAGCGCATGGAATAAATTTCATCCATCTTTTTTTGACACTCCTCCAGGTCCTGATGCATGGAATGAATTGATCTGGCCCAAAGAATACACACTAGCTCATTATGAAATGAGCCAAATATTACCGCATTTAATCAAGGACGGTCGAGGAACTTTGGATGTCTATTTTACCCGTGTATTTAATCCTGTATGGACCTATCCTGATGGTTTTAGTTGGATTGAAATGCTGACCGATGCTGAAAAGCTAGGTTGCCATATTGCTTTAACACCAACATGGAATGAAACAGCGTTTTTTGCTGATTACGTTCTTCCTATGGGTCATGCATCTGAGCGTCATGATATTAATTCATATGAAACCCAGTCGGGTATATGGATTGCTTTTCGTCAACCGGTGCTTCGTGAAAAGGCACGACGTGAGGGTAAACAAATAGAATTTACTTATGAGGTAAATCCTGGAGAAGTGTGGGAGGAAGATGAATTTTGGATTGAGTTATCATGGCGGATAGATAAAGATGGTGATTTAGGTATTCGTAAACATTTTATGAGCCCTTATCGCAAAGGTAAAAAAATTAATATTGATGAATATTATCAATATATTTTTGAAAATACCCAAGGCCTTAAAGAAGTTGCCGCTAAAGAGAATATGACTCCTTTGGATTATATGAGGAAATATGGGGCTTTTCTTGTTGATGAAAATATTTACCGTAATAATGAAAAAGAATTAAATGATTCAGATCTCTCTATATTATCCAATGGTCAAGTCACTAAAAATGATGAGATTGTAGGAATTCAAGTAGAAGGGAAAAATCTTTCAGGATTTCCAACACCATCTAAGCGACAAGAGATATATTCTCAAACAATGGTTGATTTTGGATACGCTGAGCATGCGACCCCGGGTTATCGTGTAAAAAGCCATGTTCACCCTGATCAATTAGACAGTGAAAAGAACGAATGTATATTGTTACCAAATTTTAGATTACCTACACATATCCATTCCAGATCAGCAAATTCAAAATGGTTAACTGAAATAGCTCATCGTAACCCTATTTGGATTCACACTAAAGATGCTCATAGAATTGGTGTTAAGAATGGTGACCTACTTAAGATCCAAACAGAAATTGGGTGGTTTGTTGATAAAGTTTGGGTGACTGAAGCAATTAAGCCGGGGATAGTTGCTTGCTCACATCATATTGGTAGATGGCGGAGAATGCAAGACGAAGGGAATCGTTTTTTAACGAATACCGTAGATATAAAGAACCTAGGAGATGGTCAATGGAAGATGGAAACAGTTAATGGTGTACAGCCTTGGAAAACAAATGATCCCGATACTAATCGTATATGGTGGAGGGATGGGGGCGTCCATCAAAATATAACTCATGCTACAAATCCTGACCCAATCTCTGGAGCGCACTGCTGGCTTCAAAAAGTCAGTATCTCCAAACCTAAATCAGATGAGAAATATGGAGATATTTTTGTTGATACAAATAAATCATTTGAACATTTTAAAAAATGGAATAATTGGGCAAAAGAGCGGGAAACTCATCCTGATAATTTGAGAAGACCTTTATGGATGAATCGTCCACTTGGACCTCAAAAGAATCAATATTATTTAGATAAAAAATAATATATTCTACCAGCTTCTCTTAGCCAAATGACCTAATTCCTTAATAATTAGAAATGGTTTGAGGCCGTTACGGTGATATTGGAAACGATATCATTTGCTCCCGATCCCATTATAGATAATGGGTGAATTGGAATGAGAATGAATAATAATTCAAATAATTACGCCCCTCAGGGCTCGGATATTTTGCGTTCGAGTTCCAAAATTCTTGATCATCACGATCGAGAATTCGATTATCTAAGATTAGCTGTTAATGAGAAATGTAACCTTCGCTGTATTTATTGTATGCCTGAAGAAGGGGTAAAGCTACTTAATAAAGATCAATATTTATCCAAATTAGAAATCAAAAGAATCATATCTCTTTTTACGCAAATGGGAATTTCAAAAATCCGTTTTACTGGTGGTGAGCCATTACTTAGAGAAGATATTCCTGAACTCATTAGATATGCAAAAAATGAATGTAAGATTAAACAAGTTCATCTCACTACGAATGGTATATTATTAAACAAATATTTAGATCAACTCTCAAGGGCTGGTCTATCTGGTATAAATATTAGTTTAGATTCACTTAGGCCAGAGCGATTTAAAAAAATTACACGTAGAGATAAACTCCAGCAAGTTTTAGATAATATTATATTAGCACAGGATTCAGTTATTCCATCATTAAAGATCAATGTAGTTTTTATGAGAGGCTTTAATGATGATGAACTATTAGATTTTGTTGAGTTTACAAAAACAAATCACCTTACAGTTCGGTTTATTGAGCTTATGCCCTTTGATGCACATCAAATTTGGAAAACCGGAAAATTTTACAAATCTGAAGATATTTTAAATGATCTAAAGCATAAAGTAAAAGGTCTTCATCCAATAACTGGATCAAATACCGAGCATTATATTTTTCAGGTTGATGGATATTTAGGTAAAATTGCTATTATTCCATCCTATTCAAGAAATCTTTGTATCAATTGTAATCGAATTCGCATTACGGCTGATGGATGTCTTCGAAATTGCTTATATAGTAAAGAAGAAAAAAGTCTTCGAGATTTAATAAGGAAAGGTGCTTTAGATCAGGAGTTAAAGGAAATGGTGCGGGATTCATTTTTTACAAAACATAAAGATGGTTGGGAAGCACAAAGAGTAAAAGGGAATAATAGAGAATCAATGACACAAATAGGTGGATAATATGAATAATTTTTCACATTTAGATAAATCCGGAAATGTTAGAATGGTTGATGTTACAGATAAAATTGACACTTCAAGAATCGCTAGAGCTGAAGGAAAAATTTTTATGAAATCAGAAACAATTTCTGCTATATCCGATAATGCAATTCCGAAAGGAAATGTATTAACAACAGCAAAGATTGCTGGTATTCAAGCAGCTAAAAAAACTTTTGAAATGATTCCAATGTGTCATCAGTTGAATCTGTCATTTGTCGATATTGAATTCACAATTCATTCAGATTGGATTCAAATCAATTCTCTTGTTAAAACAAAAGATGCTACTGGTGTTGAAATGGAGGCATTATCTGCTGTATCTGTTGCTGCGCTTACAATTTATGATATGTGTAAATCTTTGGATAAGACTATGTCTATTGGAGAGGTTAAGCTTATTAAAAAAACTGGTGGTAAATCAGACCATGTTATGGCGTATAAACCCAATGTTGGTATTATTACATTAAGTGATAGTATAGCAAAAGGTGATTCTAAGGATCAATCTGGGACGATATTGTTTGACGGGTTTTTAAATGCAGGGTGTAGCGTTGAACATCAAAAAATACTACCTGATGGATCCAAAGAATTGGTTGAAATAATAGATAGCTGGATCAATGATGGTGTAGAATTGATCATTACTTCTGGAGGAACTGGATTAGGGCCAAGAGATTTAACAATTGAAACATTAGATAAAAAGTTCGACTATAAAATTCCAGGAATTGAACATTCTTTGCATGCTTATGGAAGTAGCAAAATAAAAACAGCAATGTTATCTCGTTTAACAGCTGGTATTATAAAAGGGGCGATTGTTATTTGTTTACCGGGTAGCCCAAGTGCAGCAAAAGATTCACTTAAAGTACTTATCCCAACAGTTTTTCATGCTTTTCACATGATGAAAGGGGAAAAGCATTGATGGAATATTTTCTTCCAATCCTTTTCTTCGTAATTGCATTTATTTATTCGTCAGTAGGATTAGGAGGCGCATCTTCTTATACGGCAATCATGGCAATTATGGGAATAAGTTATCAGATTATTCCAACTACATCTTTGGCATTAAATATTGTAGTTACTTTTTTTGGCACGATCAATTATTGGCGTAATGGTCATGGCCAAATAAAATTGGTTGGACCATTCCTCCTCGCATCTACACCTATGGCATATATGGCAGGATCGCTGGATTTAAATGAGTTTATTTTTCAGACTGTTTTATTAATTACACTAATTTTAGTTGTTATACGAATTTACTTTTTTGACACTTTCACTTTTTCATTTCAATTATCTCAAGCAAAAAAATGGATTTTCATTATTCTATTAGGATCAATACTAGGCTTTATTGCCGGTGCCATAGGAATTGGTGGAGGAATTTATCTTATACCTTTAATTATTATTTTTGGCTTGGGATCAGAAAAAGAGGCTGCTGCTGCTGCTGCTACATTTATTTGCGTGAATTCTTTAGTAGGTTTTATTGCACGATTTAAATCGGGCACTTTTAACCCTGATTTTATTTTACCATTAATTGGTTTTGTGGCTGTTGGGGGGTTTTTAGGTTCATATTATGGATCGAAAAAATATGATGCTAAGACAATACAAAAAGTAATGGGTGGAATAATAATTGTAGCCATCATTTTATTAACTCGAAAAATGTTATGATATCAGTTAAAGAAGCTAAATCCATAATTCAGGGGAAAATATTCAAATTGGATTCAGAAGTTGTTCCATTAGATAGATCCATGGGTAGAATTATATTTGAAGATGTTGTTGCAACTTTTCCATCACCTCGTTTTAATAATTCAGCTATGGATGGTTTTGCTGTCCGATCATCAGATATAATTGGAGCATCTAAGGGGAATCCAATAACTTTAAAAAATATTGGAATTAGTTCAGCAGGTGTGCCAAGTGATTTAATATTAAATGAAGGCGAATGTATGCAATGTATGACGGGTGCAAAAATACCTACGGGCTCAGATGCAATTGTTATGGTGGAGCATACTACCGGTTTTTCAGATGATCCAAATGTTCAAATTATGATCGAAGTTCAGCCGGAAAGTCATATTCGTAAAAGGGGAGAAGAAATTCAAAAGGGGGATAAATTAATTAGTAAAGGTACACATATCACGCCTAGTGAGATTGGTATTTGTGCTACATTTGGATATGGAGAATTAAATGTGTCAAAAAAACCAAAAATAGCGATTTTTGGCACTGGCAATGAATTAGTAGAACCAGGGGAAAATTTAAAAGAGGGTGAAATATATAATTCAAATCTCTATGTTTTTTCAGATCTAGTTGGAAAGGCTGGAGGAGAAGTTTTGATGCAAGATGTTCTTAAAGATAACAAATCATATCTTGAATCTTTCTTATCTGAAGCTTTGAAATCTTGCGATGTAGTTATCTCTTCAGGGGGAGTTTCCATGGGTCGGTTTGATTATGTGAGAGATGTTTTTATTGATTTGGGTGTAGAGGAGCATTTTTGGAAGGTTGCTCAAAAGCCAGGCAGGCCACTTTTTTTTGGCACTGGAAATAAAACTTTGATTATTGGATTACCGGGTAATCCCGTTTCTTCATATATCGGATTTATGATTTGGGTATGGCCAATAATAAATGAAATGATGGGAACCAATATAGTAAAGTCAATTGAGGCTGAATTGACAGAACCTTTTCCAGTGGAAAATATAAAATATCGTTATTTGTTTGGAAAGGCATGGATAAAGAATGGTAAAGTTCTGTGTAAACCATCAAGAAAGATTGGTTCTCATATGCTTACATCTTCTTTAAATGCAAATTGCATTATAGGAGCAGAGCCTAGTGATATAAAATTGTCACCAGGAGATTCAATTTTGATAAATCTGCTACCATGGAAGACTATAGAATGATCATAACGCCGAAAGAACTTAATCAGCAAAAAAAAGATCTCTTGATTGTAGATATACGACCTTCCAAACAGCGCAATGAAATTCCTTTAAATGGACTTAACTCTATTTCATGTGAAAATGATGAGGTTTCCAATATCCAAGAAAAAAAAGTTTTAGTTTGTCAGTATGGGATTGTAACTGAGGGGTTGATTATAGAAAATGATTTACCAAACACTTTCAGTTTATTGGGAGGAGCTGAGTCTTGGAATGAGTTTAAAAAGGAACAGAAAGATTTAAGTCAGTGGTCAAGACAAACTGTATTACCTGAAATTGGAATTGAAGGTCAAAAAAAAATATTGAATGCTAATATTTCCATTGTTGGAATGGGTGGGCTTGGATGCCCTGCGGCCCAATCATTATTAATTGCAGGAATAGGTTCATTACACTTGATTGATAACGACACAGTTTCACTTTCTAATCTTCATCGGCAACCTTTATTTAATCCCGAAGATATTGATCATAAAAAAGTAATTGTTGCAAAAAAGAAGTTGTCCAGAATGAACCCGAAAGCGAATATTAAAATTACAGATTCTTTATTAGACGAAAAAAATGCCCATACATTGCTATTTGGGTCAGATGTGATTATTGATGCAACTGATAATATTAAATCGCGCCAGCTTATTGATCGAATATCAAAGGAATTAAATACTCCAATGATTTATGGAGGTCTCTATCGTTTTGAAGGACAAGTATCTGTTTTCAATGTAGATGGGAGTCCTGGCTATGCTGAACTTTTCCCTGATTCATCATACGGAGGAGATTCTTGTGCAGATGCAGGAGTTTTAGGTGTGCTTCCTGCCATTATTGGAAATATTCAGGCTTTAGAAACCTTGAAGTTAATTATTGGTATTGAACCCATTTTAATTGGAAAAATTTTAATCTATGATGGAATGGATCATACAACTAAAACAATACATTTATGATTAAAGTAACTATCAAATGTTTCTCTCAAGTAAAATATGCTTTAAATCAAAATGAATTAGTTCTTGAGTTAAAAAACGGATTCAGATCATCTGATCTAGAAAAAACAATTCGCAGTAAAGCGAAGGGTAAGCTTGATAACCTTTCCCTTAGGATTGCGATAAATCAACAGTATGTATCTAAAGATACTGAATTAAAGGATGGCGATGAAGTGGCATTTATTCCACCTGTGCAAGGCGGATAAATGATTAAAGTAGAAATAATCAATAAACCAATAACACCATTTATTTCGGATGATAGTAGAAAACAAGTTGGTGCGGAGTTAGTTTTTAATGGTCGTGTAAGAAATACTGAGCATGGTAAAAAAATAATTGCTTTAGAGTACGAGCAATATGAAGGTATGGCTGAAGTTGAATTAAAAAACATCGCTGTAAAGACTTGTGATAAATTTCCAATCAGGGATCTGCTATGCCGACATAGAATAGGAATTATCAATGTTGGTGAAATAAGTTTGCATGTGCTGATTTGGGCTAAACACCGAAAAGAAGCTTTGGAAGCTATGAATTGGTTTATCTCAGAACTAAAAAAACTTGTGCCTATTTGGAAATGGGCAATTATGACTGATAACACTCGTATCCCTAGTGAATGTGAGCACTGATATATGCTAAATTCTTAAACTTAAATGTCGATATTTTCTAACCAATCCGTAGCAAATTTTCTTTTTTGGGTTTCACGTAAGAAATGGTTGGTTACAGCATTCTTTGTAAGCATTAGTTTTTTTTATTTACCAACACCTGAAGGTTTGTCATCAGAGGGGCATCGTACTCTCATCATAGTTTTAACAGCATTGATTCTGATTATTTCAGAATCAATACCATTGCCAGCCGTTGCTATATTGATTTTAATAATGGAAGTAATTCTTGGTGTTGATACACCAGATGGCGTTGCATCTTCATTTATGAGTGATGCAGTATTCTTTATTATGGGTTCGCTTATGCTGGCAGTGTCTATTGTTCATCAAGGTTTAGACAAAAGATTGGCATTAGCAATTATCAATATAACTGGAAATAAAACATGGCGAATATCATTTGGTTTTGTAGCAGTATCGGCTATTATGTCATCATTCGTTGGAGAGCACACAGTTGTCGCTATGATGCTCCCTGTTGCTTTATCTCTTATTCGAAATACAGGATTAGATACAGGGAAGGCAACGCGATTATCTACATTATTACTTTTCTCAATAGCTTATGGATGCGCAATAGGGTCCATCGGTACACCCTCTGGTGGTGGTCGTAATGTTATTATGATTGGATATTTATCTGAATTTGGTCTTGGAAAAATTTCCTATTTACAATGGATGAAATATGCTTATCCCCTTATGCTTATTGAGATACCCATTGCGGTTTCAATTCTATGGTTTACTTTTACACCTAAGCAAAAGATTATGGATTCTGCAATTCGAAAATTAAAATTTAGTGTAGCAAAATCAGGAAAATTGAATACGAACCAAGTGATGGCAATCATTGTTTTTATTCTGGTATTTCTAGGTTGGGTATTTTTGAGCCCAATAATCGGTTTAGGTATTGTTGCATTAACTGGAGTCTTTTTTTACCTCTCATTTCGTTTGATTGAATGGCACGATATAACTCGCAGAACAAATTGGGGTGTAATTATTTTATTTGGAGCTGCTATCTCTTTAGGTATTCAAATGAAAGAAACTGGCGCGGCGTTATGGGTTGCTGATAATGCATTGAATTCATTGCAATTTATTTTTCAGGACGTAGAGACTGTAAGATGGTTCTTCTCAGTAGTATTAAGTGCAATTTTAACCAATCTTTTAAGTAGTGCAGCGACTGTCGCCGTATTAGGCCCCATTGTTTTAGATATGGGAGGAAATCCAATTATACTTGGAATGGCGACCTCTGTTGCATCTGCTTTTTCGTATTTAACAATTGTAGCTTCTCCTACATGTATGATTATACATTCCACTGGGTTAGTAACCTCTAATGATTATTTGAAAGCAGGTTGGAAATTATTTATAGCATCAATTATTTTGCTATTTTTGTTTTCAACATTTTACTGGCCCTTCTTATCATGAAAGTATTAATTGCAGTAAGTAGTAAAGAATTTTCAGCGCCTACATTGAGTGCAGGTTTGAAAATTTCTCAATCATTCAAAGCTACGGCTACAATCGTTGATGTTGGAGATAAGATCAACGATTTTAGTTTGAAAGAAGTAAGTATGGCACAAGAACGAATGGAGTCTTGGGACTTTGATAGACCTGGCGTGGATGTTTTGGAATGGGCATTTGAATATTTAGCTGATAACAAACTGATAAAGACAACATCAATTGATGCAGGGTTTCCAAAAAACATGCTTGTTGAAAAGGGCAGTAGTCGGGCCGAAGTATTTTTGGAGGGATCAGTTTCTGATAATGTGAATTTGATTTTGAGGAACGGTGATATTATTGAAGAATTGAGAGATGAAGTACAATCTGAAGGATATGATGTAACTGTTATTGGAGCTAGTAAAAAACGAGGTATGGCGTACGATTTAATCCAGTATATTGAAAGTTCAATTTTTGTTGCAAACAATTATGATTCAAATCAATCCTATAGGATATTATTAGCAGTTAATGATTCTCCTGCAATGAAAAAAACTGTTAAATATGGGGTTAGAGTTGCTCAGGCATTCGGAATCGGCGTGGATATTCTTACAATAAGTACGAAAGAAGAATTTGGAGAAGATTATAAAAATGCAGCTGCTTGGGCAGC
>CETV01044686.1_pt1 | contig 12634 bp, 8 predicted proteins | sample 531451 | NCBI WGS metagenome assembly CETV01 (sample SAMEA2623155, study PRJEB7988) | marine metagenome | isolation source: saline water (ENVO:00002010), including | reverse complement strand
GACTCGCCGCCGGCCAGCAGGGCCGAGGCGACGTCCAGCGCGGCGGCATCTTCGTCACGCGCGGCGGGGCCCTTCCAGATGAGCGCCACCGCCGGCAGCGGCACCCGCGGCGCCTGCTGCGTGGCGCGCAGGTCGGCCTGGCGCGGCGGCTCCTGCACCGTCACGCGCGGAATGGGCATCGCGGGTCGGGCGATGCGGCCGAAATACCGGTCCACCGCGGCGTCGAAGCGGGCTTCGTCCAGGTCGCCGGCCACGATCAGCACCGCGTTGTCGGGCCGGTAGTAGGTGCTGTGGAAGGCGCGCACGTCGTCCAGCGTGGCGGCGTTGAGATCGTCGATGCTGCCCACCACCGGCCGGCGGTAGGGGTGGCGCTCGAAGGCATAGCCGGGCAGCGCATTGAACAGGCGACCGTAGGGGCTGGCCAGCACCCGCTGGCGCAGCTCTTCCTGCACCACGGCGCGCTCGCTGTCGAAGCTGGGCTGGTCCACCTCCAGGTTGGACATGCGCTCGGCCTCGGCCCACAGCAGCCGTTCCAGGTGGTTGGAAGGCACTTCGCTTTGGTAGGCGGTGGTGTCTTCGGCGGTGAAGGCATTGTTCTGGCCGCCCACGTCCTCGGTCAGCCGGTCGAAGGTCTCCGACGGCATGTGACGCGTGCGCTTGAACATCATGTGCTCGAACAGGTGCGCAAAGCCCGAGCGGCCGGCCGGATCGTCCTTGCCGCCCACGCGGTACCAGACCTGCACGCTGACGGTGGCGGTGCTGCGGTCGGGCAGTGCGATGACTTGCAGGCCGTTGGCCAGCGTGCGCTGGCGCAGGCCAAGCGGTGGCAGGCTGACGCTGCCGCGGACAGGCGCCGCAACGGCTGCGGCAGCCTGGGCGGGCGGAGCCAGCCAGGGCAAGCTGGTGGCAGCAGCCAGGCCGGCCAGCGTCTGGCGGCGGGTAAGCGGAAGAAGGTGCTTCATGCGGGCCATGCTAGCCCGCACACTTTGGGCGACCGTTAAGCCGCCCGACGACCCTTCAAGCCGCCTTGGCGTTGCGCTCGATCCACTGCGCGAAGGCGCCCATGAACTTCTCGAGGAAGGCCTGGGTGTCGGGCTTCTTGATGCCGCCTTGTTCGTCGAACAGCTCGCCGGCACCGCCGATGTAGGCCTCGGGCTGCTGCAGCACCGGCACGTCCAGGAAGGTGAGCATCTGCCGCAGGTGGTGGTTGGCGCCGAAGCCGCCGATGCCGCCCGGCGACAGCGTGACCACCGCACCCGGCTTGCCCGCCCAGGCGCTTTGGCCATAGGGGCGCGAGCCATGGTCGATCGCGTTCTTCAGCGCGCCAGGCACCGAGCGGTTGTATTCCGGCGTGACGAACAGCAGCGCGTCGGCGGCCTTGATCTGCTGCTTGAAGTCGGTGACGACCGCCGGCGGGTTCGCCTCGTCGTCCTGGTTGTACAGCGGCAGCGCGCCGATCTCGACGATCTTGAGCTGCAGGCCGGCCGGCGCCAGGCCAGCGAGGGCCAGCGCCAGCTTGCGGTTGAGCGATGCCTTGCGCAGGCTGCCGACGATGACGGCGACGTTGCGGTTCTGGGCCATGGGTACTCCTGGACGACAGTGTGGGGACTGCCGTTGTACCGCAAGGCTCCTAGACTTTTTCGACGCGGATGTTCAAGCGGCTGATCAGGTCGTACAGCGTGGGCCGGCTCACGCCCAGCAGCTCCGAGGCCTTCTGGATGTTGCCGTTGGACCGCGCCAGCGCGGCCAGGATGGTCTCGCGCTCGGCCGTCTCGCGGGCCACACGCAGGTCGAGCGAGGTGTCGCCCGCGTCAGACGGCGGCGCCGCCTCGGGCAGGCCCAGGTCTTCGCAGGTGATGCGGTCGCCCTCGGCCATGATGGTCGCGCGCTTGATCACACTCACCAGCTCGCGCACGTTGCCGGGCCAGGCATGGGCCTCGATGGCGCGCAGCGCGTCTTCGGTGAAGCGCATGGCGCTGCGCTGCTCCTGCGAAAAGCGCTTGAGGAAGGCATGGGCCAGCAGCGCCGCATCGCCCGCGCGGCTGCGCAGCGGCGGGATGTTGACCACGATCTCGGCCAGCCGGTAGTACAGGTCTTCACGGAAGCGCTGCTCGCCAATCAGCGCCTTCAGGTCCTGGTGGGTGGCGCACACCACGCGCACGTCCACCGGGATGGAGCTGCGGGCGCCGATGCGCTCGATGGTGCGCTCCTGCAAAAAGCGCAGCAGCTTGGCCTGCAGCGAGTGCGGCAGGTCGCCGATCTCGTCGAACATCAGCGTGCCGCCGTGCGCCGTCTCGATGCGGCCGGGCGTGGTCTTCACCGCGCCGGTGAAGGCGCCCTTCTCGTAGCCGAAGAGTTCGCTTTCCAGCAGGTTCTCGGGGATGGCCGCGCAGTTGATGGCCACGAACTTGCCGCTGCGGCGCGAAGCCTGGTGCAGCGCCTGGGCCAGCACCTCCTTGCCGGTGCCGCTTTCGCCCAGCAGCATCACGCTGGCGTTGCTGGGCGCCACCTTTTCCACCATGCGGCAGATCTTCAGCATCTCGGGGTCGCGGGTGGTCACGCCCTGCGTCAGCTCGGTGCCGCGCAGCTCGCGCAGGCGCTGGTTCTCCGACTGCAGCTCATGCAGGCGCAGGGCCCGCTCCACCGTCAGGTTGAGCAGCTCCACGTCGAAGGGCTTGGCCAGGAAGTCGTAGGCGCCCAGCTCCACCGCACGCAGCGCATTGGCGCGGTCGTTCTGGCCGGTGAGCACGATGACCTTCACGCCGGGGTCCAGGTCGAGCAGCTTTTCCAGCAGCGCAAAGCCTTCGGACACCGAGTCCTTGTCGGGCGGCAGGCCCAGGTCCATGGTGACCACCGGCGGCGTGCAGCGGCGGAACTGCACCAGCGCGCTTTCGCGGTCGGCAGCCGTGACCGACTCGAACCGGTCGAGTGACCACTTGATCTGCTTTTGCAGCGCCAGGTCGTCCTCGACGATCAGCAGCTGGGGCGACTTGGGGGTACTCATGGCGCGCTCATCAGGTCGGCTTCGTGGGGCATCTTCGCATCATGCAGGGGCAGCAGGATGGTCATCGTGGTGCCACGGCCCACCTCGCTGCGCACCTCGATGCGGCCGCCCAGCTCTTTCACGTACTGGTGGCTTTCATAGGCGCCGATGCCCATGCCCGCCGCCTTGGTGGTGCTGAAGGGCTTGAACAGCCGGGTGTGGATGAACTCGGGGCTCATGCCCTGGCCGGTGTCGCTCACCACCACCCGGGCCATGTCGCCGGCGCGGTCCAGCGCAATGGCCACCTGGCCTTCGGGCGGCGTGGCGTCCAGTGCGTTCTGCACCACATGGCCCAGCACCCGGGCCAGCCGCTCTTCCTGCCCGCGCACTGACAGGCCGCGCTGGCTGTGCAGCTCCACGCTGCGGCCGCGGGCGGCGGCCATCTCGCGCGTTTGCTCGGCGATGGCGGCCAGGTCGACGCCGCACACCACACCCAGCGGTTTGTCTCCTTCGCGCAACTGTTCCATCAGCGCCTGCATCTTCTCGAGCGAGTTCTCGACCGTCAGCAGCATGTCCTGCTGGAACTCCGGGTTGTGCCGAAGCCGTTTGGCGTTCTGCATCATCAGCGACAGCTGGGTGATGATGTTTTTCAGGTCGTGCACCACGAAGGCCGACATGCGGTGGAAGGCGTCGAATTTCTGCGCCTCCAGCAGCGCCTCGGTGGCGCGGGCCTGGGCCAGGAAACTGGCGGCCTGGCGGCTGGCGGTTTTCAGCAGGTCGCGCACTTCCCAGGTGACGCTGGCCGCGTGCGCGGGACGTTTGAGCACCACAAAACCCAGCAGCTCCGACGCACCGACGAACAGCGGTATCACCAGCCAGAAATTGGGGTGGCCGGTGAGCCAGGTCGGCACCACCAGCCCGTTGTAATGGCGGGGCTTGGCGCGGTATTCGTCCAGGTCGATGATCCAGCCGGTATCGCCCAAGAACTTGCATAAGGGGTCGCCGGCCGATTCCAGGGTATTCATCGGCGGAACGTTCCAGCGGGCGCTGAGCACGTAGTCGGGCGAGCCGGCGGCCGCCATCCACAGCGCGCCACCCGGGCACTGCAGCATGTCGGCCAGACCCTGTACAGCCCGCGCGCCCATGTCCTGCGAGCCGGTATCGCCCGACAGCCGCGCGGTGAACCGCAACCATTCGGCCCGGTAGTCGTAGCGGTAAGCAAAGAAATTCTTGGCCACGAACACCCGCAGCCGTGCGCGCACGCTGCCAGAAATCAGCAGCACCGCCAGCAGCAGCAGCGCCACGAAAACCAGGGTCAGTTGCAGCGCCCGACCCCAATCGCCGCTGAAATACTGGACAAAATAACCCACCGCCGCCACGAACAGCAGGTAGCCGCCCACGAACATCAGGGTGGCGGTATGAAACACCACCGCGCGCGACATCTGCGCGCTGGCGCGCCAGTCAGCATGGCGCCGGGTGGCGATGAACAGCAGCGGCACCGCCACCGCATGCACCAGGCCGCGTGCGGCCAGACCCACCCCGTCCAGCGTGCCGAACAGGAAGGCCAGCGAAAACAGGTAAATGTCGAAGACGAACACAAACCCCAGGCCCAGGCACAGCGGTTTGATGTTCCAGTGGAATTCGCGCGGCGTGCGGCGGTACAGCTGCTCCAGCAGCACGATGCCGAACACCGGCAGCATCAGCCGGGCCAGAAAGACCGCCCGGCCGCTTTGTTCCGCCTCTGACTTCAGCAACAGCTCAGGCAGGCCCGCCGCGGCGGCCAGGAGCACGATGGCCGCGCCGGCCATCTTCAACGCCGACCAGCGCCCGCCCGCCGGCTGCAACACCCGCAGCAGGTAGGCGAAGACACAGGCGTATCGGGCACTGTCCAACAGGCCGCTGACGCCTTCGGCCAGCGGGCTTTGCGTCAGCTGGGCCACGAAACCGCCCAGCGCCCACGCGGCGGTGGCGGCCATGGCCAGCACGAACAGGCGATGCACGCCAGGGTGCTCCACGAACAGGCGGCCGGCGCTGCGCAGGCTGAGCGCGAACGCCGCATACGCCAGAACGGTGAAGCCCCACCCGTAGACAGCGAAGTCGAGCAAAGGCGTTGAATCCATGAAGAAGACAAAAGGCCGCCCACAGGCGGCCCGATGTGGACACGGCGACTGGACGACTGCCCAGCTTAGCGCGCGCCCTTGCCGGTGAGCACCACGGCCACGGTTTCGAACAGGATCAGCAGATCCAGGAACAGGGTGTGGTTCTTCACGTAGTACAGGTCGTACTGCAGCTTTTCCTGCGAATCTTCCACCGTGGCGCCGTAGTGGTAGCGCACCTGGGCCCAACCGGTGACGCCGGGCTTGATGCTGTGGCGCACCGCGTAGTACGGAATTTCCTGCGTCAGGCGCTCGACGAAGAAGGGGCGCTCGGGGCGCGGGCCCACGATGCTCATTTCACCCTTGAACACGTTGATGAGCTGGGGCAGCTCGTCGATGCGCAGCTTGCGGATGACGCGGCCCACGGCCGTCACGCGGTCGTCGGCGGCGGTGGCCCAGCGCGGCTTGCCGTCTTTTTCAGCGTCGTTGCGCATGCTGCGGAATTTGACGACGTTGAAGTTCTGGCCATTCAAACCCACGCGCTGCTGGCGGTAGAACACCGGGCCGGGGCTTTCCAGCTTGATCAGCAGCATGGTCACCAGCATCACCGGCGCCGACACCACCAGCAGCACCGAGGCAGACACAATGTCGAACAGCCGCTTGACCGCCGTGCGGAAAAAGCCCTGATCAAAACCATCGCCGAAAATCAGCCAGCCGGCGTTGACGTAATCCAGGCGCAGCTTGCCCAGCGTTTTTTCAAAATGGGTGGAAATGTCGGACACGCGAATGCCCTGGATCTTGCAATCGAGCAGGTCGCGCAGCGGCATGTTGCCGCCGCGGCGCTCGGTCACCGCCACCACGATTTCACTCACGCCGGCGCGCAGGGCGGTTTCTGCCAGCGACTGGCCGCTGAGGATCTGCGAGGCCAGCACGGCCACCTGCTGTTCATGCGGCGCCGGGAAGAAGCCCACCACCTCGGCCGAAGGATCTGAGCTGTTCAGGGTTTCGCCCACCAGCTTGGCGGCCGGGCCTGAGCCCAGCACCAGGATGCGCGAGCGCGCACGACCCACGCTGGCGTGCGCGGCATACACACGGTGAACCAGCACCGCCGCCACCGCCAGCACCGCCGCCACCGGCAGGATGCGCGAGCCGGCGCCTTGTTCAGGCAACACCGAGAAAATGGCGTAGGCCAGCGGCAGCGCAAACAGTGCCGCCAGGCCGGCGCGCGCCAGGGTTTCGGTGAATGAGCGGTTGTGCGCCTGCTGGTAAAACCCGGAAGCGATGTTGATGACGAACGTGCAAGTGGCCACCGAGAAACCGTGGGTGGCCGTCATCGACAGCAGGAAATCCGAATGTTGCCGGCCCAGGGCCACGGCAGCCAGCACCGCAGAAACGATCAGGCCGTAATCGAACAGAACCTGAAAGATGAGGCGCCGGTGAATATAGTGATTGAAGATCCTAACCACAGAACACCTCTTGACTTCTGTTTGACAGCTGCTTCACCGCTTCGGGTTGAAGCACTCCATCCCATGCTGTGTGTGGGCGGCTTGTACCGCCGCATGTGGTGCCGCCGAGCCGCCGTACCGGCGCGCCCTTGACCGCAACCGGTTGTAGCAGTGTGCACTGCGGGTAACCACCCCCCAACAGGGTGCCCATTTTTTGCCGCTCGATGATGCGAGTGTGACTCCGGCGACACAACGCCGCGGCGCTGGCCACTGCTGCGCTGTGCGCAATCCGGCACGGAAGTCGCCGACGATAAGCTTGGCGTGATGGGCGCACACCACCTTTCCCGGCAGCACCTCAGCCGACTGCGGCAGATGTGGCGCTCGGCCGGCTGGCCATGCCAAGACCTGCTGGAGGCCGAATTGTTGGCCGGTGGCTGGCTGGAGCGGCTGCGCGACGGCCATGGCCGCGAAACGCTGCGTGTAACAGACGCGGGTGTCAGCGCCATTGCAGCCTCGGTGCAGGTCAATCGCGGCGCGCGCGATGCGCACGAGGCCCTGGTGGCCCAGGTGGCCACCGCCATGCAGCGCGCCGGCCGGCTCACCTGGCGCCGGCTGAGCCTGCGGGCCCGGGTGGGCGAGGCATGGGTGATGTCGCAACCTGACGTGTTCTCGATCCGCCAGACCACGGTGGAGGCCTATGCCGAGCCGGTGGTGCACGAGATCAAGGTGCGGCGGGCCGACCTGCTGAGCGACCTGCGCCAGCCGGCCAAGGGCGCGGCTTACCTGGCCACCGCCTGCCAGTGCTGGTACGTGCTGCGCGAAGGCATCGGCGAGCCCGACGAAGTGCCGGCCGCCTTCGGCGTGTTGATGGCGCGCGGCGAGGCGCTGGATGTGGCTCGCACCGCGCCGCATCGACCCATGGTGGTGCCCTTTGCCACCTGGATGGCCCTGGCCCGCAGCCATGCCGACGCCCGCGCCGACAGCGACGACCATGAAAGCCAGGCCTGGCTGGGCGCCGAGCCTGGGCCGGAAGCCGCGCCTGATGTGCCCCGTGTGTCCGGGCCGACATGAACTGGCGATAACGCCGACAAGCGCGCCGTCTCCAATGCCGCGTCATGGGGCCCGACCGGCCCGGCCACCGGCAGCAACTTCATGAAACGCCTGACCTCACACCGTTCGACCAGCCGCCAGTCCGCCACCAGCGGCACGCCGCACCAGCACGCCCCGCACCACGATGACCACGGCGGCCTGGCCGCCGACCTGCCGCGGCTGCTGGCAACGATGCCGTCGCGGCGCGGCGTCATCACCCTGCTGGCGGGCGCGGGCACGGGGCTGCTGTTCGGCTGCGGCGGTGGCAGCGACGCTGCTTCCAGCAGCAGCAGCACTTCCACAGGCACCACCGGCACCACCACCACCACCACGACCACCGGCACCTCGGGCAGCACCAGCAGCACCAGCACCGTCAGCAGCTGCACGGTGATTCCCGAAGAAACCGCCGGCCCCTACCCGGGCGACGGCTCCAACACCAGCAACGGCAGCGTGGCCAACGCGCTGGCGCTCAGCGGCATCGTGCGCAGCGACATCCGCAGCAGCATCGGTGGCGCCAGCGGCGTGGCGGCCGGCGTCCCGCTGACGGTGAAGCTGCAGGTGGTCAACACCAACGGCAGCTGCGCCGACCTGGCGGGCTATGCGGTGTACCTGTGGCACTGCACCCGCGACGGGCTGTATTCGATGTACTCCAGCGGCGTGACGGCCGAGAACTACCTGCGCGGTGTGCAGCCCACCGACAGCGACGGCATCGCCACCTTCACCACCATCTTCCCGGGTTGCTACGCGGGCCGCGTGCCGCATATCCACTTCGAGGTGTACCGCAGCACCAGCACGGCCACCTCGTTCTCCAACAAGCTCAAGACTTCACAGCTGGCCTTCCCGACCGACGTGTGCAACACCGTCTACGCCACCAGCGGCTACAGCGCCAGCGTGCGCAACTTTGCCAGCGTCAGCTTCAGCACCGACGGCATCTTCAGCGATGGCGTGAGCACCCAGCTGGCCACCGTCACCGGCAACGTGACCGACGGCTACGTGGCCACGCTGGTGGTGGGCATCAGCGTCTGACGACGTGGGTGACACTTCCTCCCGGGAGGAGGTCACCGACATGCTGCGTTGCCTGGTCGTCGACGACGACACCGAGATCCGCGCCACGGTGCGCGACTACCTGCGCGGTTTCGGCATGCAGGTGGAAGACGCCGCCGACGGCGCCGCGATGCGCCGCCAAATGGCTGCACAGGCCTTCGACGTGGTGGTGCTGGACGTGATGCTGCCCGACGAGAGCGGGCTGGACCTATGCCGCTGGGTGCAGCAGCACTCGGGCACGCCGGTGATCATGCTCACCGCCCATGGCGACCCGGCCAGCCGGGTGCTGGGGCTGGAGATCGGCGCCGACGACTACCTGGGCAAGCCCTTCGAGCCGCGCGAGCTGGTGGCGCGCATCCACGCAGTGACGCGGCGCCTGCGCAAGGGCGAGCGGGGGGCCGATGCCACGGCCCGGCCGCTGCGCTTCGCGGGCTGGCAACTCGACCGCCTGCGCCGGCAGCTGCTGTCGCCGCAGCAGGTGGTGGTGTCGCTGTCCAACGCCGAATACCGGCTGCTCAATGCCTTCGTCGAACGGCCCGGCCGGGTGCTCAGCCGCGATACGCTGATCGACCTGACCCGTGCCGCGGGCGTGGAGGTGAACGACCGCAGCATCGACCTGGGTGTGTCGCGCCTGCGGCAGAAGCTGGGCGATACCTCGCGGCAGCCGGTGCTCATCCGCACCGTGCGCGGCGAAGGCTACCTGTTCGACGCGGAGGTGGCGTGAAGGCCTGGCTGCGCCGCTGGTGGGCCGACACGCTGTTCAAGCGCCTCTTCGTGCTGTTGTGGGCGGCCCTGGTGGTCAGCCACCTGGCGGCCTTCATCGTGGCCACCGGCTGGCCTTCGGGGCCCCGGGTGCCGCATGCCGCGGCAGGCGCCCTGCCCGATCTGCCGACCCTGCCCTCGCTGCCGCCCCTGCCGCCGCCGGCGGATGGGCCGCACGCCGGACCCGGGCCGCGCCCGCCGCACGCCGCGCCGTTGCTGCCGCCGCACGCCACGGGCGAGCCTGGCCGCCGCGACTACCGCAACGTGCTGCTGCTGGACTATGCGGTGCGGCTGCTGCTCATCGGCCTGTGCGCCTGGTGGGGTGCGCGCTGGCTGTCGGCGCCGGTGCGGCGGCTGGTGGCGGCTTCGCGCCAGCTGGGCGCGGCGGTCGGCCGGCCGGGTGCCCAGTTGCCCAAGCTGGACGAAGCCCGCGGCACGGTGGAAGTGCGCGAGGCGGCCCATGTGTTCAACGAGATGGCGCAGCAGCTGGACGAATCGTTCCGCCACCGCGGACTGTTGATGGCCGCCATCTCGCACGACCTGCGCACGCCGCTCACCCGCATCCGCCTGCGGCTGGAAGCGCTGGGCCCCGACGACGACCGCGTGCGCCGCTGCGTGGCCGACGTGGCCGAGATGGACACGCTGCTGGAAGACGCGCTGGCGCTGTTCCGCGGCCTGGGCACGCCCGAGCCCACCCAGGCCACCGACATCACCGCGCTGGTGCAGGCGCTGTGCGACGACGCGGCCGAGCTGGGCCAGCCGGTGCAATTCAGCGGCGAGCCGGCCACCGCGCCCGCGCAGCCGGTGGCGCTGCGCCGGGTGGTGGGCAACCTGCTGTCCAACGCGGTGCGCTATGGCGGGCAGGCGCAGGTGGCGGTGCGGCGGCAAGGGCCGCAGGTGGTGATCACCATCGACGACGCCGGACCGGGCATTCCGCAGGCGGCGCTGCAGGCGGTGTTCGAGCCTTTCCACCGGCTGGAGTCTTCCCGCAACCGGGCCTCGGGCGGCAGCGGGCTGGGCCTGTACATCGCCCGCGACCTGGCGCAGCGGCAAGGCGCCACCGTGGGCCTGAGCAACCGGCCGGAAGGCGGATTGCGGGCGGAGGTGAGACTGCCAGCATAATGCGAATCAATCTTGTTTGCGATTTGCTGGAGCTGTTGTGCAGTCTGTTCCACCCGCCTTCTCCGCCCTGGCCCGGGCCGCCCTGCTGACCCTGGGCGCCGCCGCAGCCGCGCCCGCCGCCCTGGCGCAGGCCGCCCCCGACACACCGCCGGTGCAGCAGGTGTTCATCAACGCCAGCGCCGATGCCTCGGCCGAAGGCCTGAAGGCGCCCTATGCCGGCCGCCAGGTGGCACGCGGCGGCCGCGTGGGCCTGCTGGGCAACCAGGACCTGATGGACACGCCCTTCAGCCAGACCAGCTACACCCAGGACCTGATCCAGAACCAGCAGGCCGCCAGCATCGGCGACGTGCTGCGCAACGACCCGACGGTGCGGGTGGCGCGCGGCTTCGGCAACTACCAGCAGCTGTACCTGATCCGCGGCTTCCCCGTCTATTCCGACGACATGGCCTACAACGGCCTGTACGGCCTGCTGCCGCGCCAGTACCTGGCGGCCGAGCTGATCGAGCGGGTGGAGGTGCTGCGCGGCGCCAACAGCTTCGTCAACGGGGCAGCGCCCACCGGCAACGGCGGCGGGCTGGGTGGTGCCATCAACGTGATGCCCAAGCGCGCCCCCAATGAGGCGGTGAACCAGGTGACGGTGGGCGTGGAAAGCGGCGGCCAGGGCTACCTGGCGGCCGACGTGGCGCGGCGCTTCGGCCCCGACAAGAGCACCGGCCTGCGCCTGACGGCAGTGCGCCGCGACGGCGACACCGCGGTCGACCACGAGCAGCGCGAGCTGGGCCTGCTGGGCGTGGGCCTGGACTGGCGCAGCCGCAGCGTGCGGGTGTCGGCCGACATCGGCTACCAGGACCAGCAGCTGCGCGGCACCCGCCCCAGCGTGACGCCGGGCAGCTACATCCCCGCCGCACCCGATGCCGACAGCAACCCCGGCCAGCCCTGGACGGTGTCGAACGAACGCGACACCTTCGGCACCCTGCGCGCCGAGTTCGACCTGGCGCCGCAGACCACCGCCTGGCTGGCCGCTGGCGCGCGCCGCGGCAAGGAGTTCAACGACCTGGCCGGCGTGACGGTGACGGGCGATGGTGGCGCCACCAGCGTCTCGCGCTTTGCCAACGTGCGGCGCGACGACATCGCCACCGGCGAGCTGGGCCTGCGCCACAGCCTGACCACCGGCAGCGTGAAGCACCAGCTGGTGGCCGCCGCGGCGCTGTACACCTCGAAGGAACGCAACGCCTACGTGTTCTACGGCCCCAATGCGGCCAGCAACCTGTACGACCCGGTGACGGTGACCCCGCCGACCACGCCCAGCTTCACCGGCGGCACGCTGGACGATCCGCTGGTGGTCAGCCGCATCCGCACCCGCAGCCTGGCGCTGGCCGACACCCTCTCCTTCGCCGACGACAGCATCAAGCTGACGCTGGGCGCGCGCCACCAGTCCATCGAGACCACCGGCTACGACTACAACACCGGCGCGCAGAACGCGCACTACGACAAGAGCAAGGTCACGCCAATGGCCGGCCTGCTGGTGAAGTTGTCCAAGCAAGTCTCGGTCTACGGCACTTATGCCGAGGGCCTGGTCAAGGGCGACGAAGCCTCGGGCAGCTACCTCGACGGCAACGGCAACTCGCAGCCCGTCAGCAACCAGGGCGAGGTGTTTGCGCCCTACGTCACCAAACAGGTGGAGCTGGGCGCCAAGCTGGACACCGGCCGCTTCGGCGGCACCGTGGCGCTGTTCCAGGCGCGCAAGCCGGTGGCCGGCGTGGAAGGCACCCGCTTCGTCGGTTCGGCCTACAAGCAGACCAACCGCGGCATCGAGGCCACCGTGTTCGGCGAAGCCACCCGCGGCCTGCGCCTGCTGGGTGGCGCCACCTACCTGCACACCGACGTGCAGGGCGACGACGCCGTGGGCGCGCCGAAGTGGCAGCTCAATGCCAATGCCGACTGGGACGTGCCCGGCGTGCCCGGCCTGGCACTGACCGGCCGCGTCACCTACACCGGCAAGCAGTACGCCGATGCGGCCAACACCTTGACCGTCAAGTCGTGGACGCGTCTGGACGTGGGTGCGCGCTACGGCCTCACGCTGGCGCAGCGCA
>CETV01063883.1_pt1 | contig 12999 bp, 23 predicted proteins | sample 531451 | NCBI WGS metagenome assembly CETV01 (sample SAMEA2623155, study PRJEB7988) | marine metagenome | isolation source: saline water (ENVO:00002010), including | reverse complement strand
GAAAGGTATGAAGCTCGACGGTGGAAACTAAAAACAATTGACAATACATCTGCAGAAGATGAGAAAGGGAAGTGTATTTCTTACTTTTGCCCGTCAACACCCGATTATGAAACATTCCCAAAGGATTGGGTGAAAGGGTATAGAGAGGGTAGCCCTAAAGCTGATGTTGATATAACAGGTGATGTGAAAAAGATTCCTGAAATTTATTATGATAAAGTGGTTGACTTAAATTTAGTAATGAGTAAAATACAGGACTACACATTTACAAAGAAGAAAACTAAGGATGTACACGGTAGGATGGTACGTCAAACGCTCCGTAAGGACTGTGAAGCGATGAAACCATGGGATGTATACACTTTATCATCTTTGATGCAATATGCTAGACAGGGGTATATGGAAGGCTCCAAGAGCTTGATCCTGAGTTGGCAAGAATGTAAGTTTTTAGGAATTTAAGGAGAAAAGATATGAACCCACAAGATTTTATTGACATGATGCATGGGAACCGCCAAGGCGGGAGTAATTTTCGTCACAATCCACAAGAGTTTGAAAAGAAGCTTACACAATTTGTTGAAAAGTTCAAACAGGAGTTGAAAGCTCAAGGGGAAGATGCTGATGTGGAGGTAATGTCACCACAGATTCAACAAATGCAAAATAGTTCTTTACAGCCGTTAGTGGATATTGTAATCTATAATAAGAAGACACATAATGAGACGACTGTTGTTATTGGATACGACAGACAGGGTTATACGTTTCAATACGTTTATAATGTTTAGGGAGGAGAAATAAATGACTGATACAAAAGATTTCAGCACCTACCATAAAGCCGCAAAGAATGTTAACTGTCCTTTGGATGGATTCTTGGTTACCCGAATGAAGGATGGATTTAAGCCGCCCAAATACCCTGAGAAAGTTAAGAGAAGCAAGTGGGTGGAGTTAGATATGGAAGGGGTTACAGGTGGGAATATTCAAGAGTTTTGCGACAGTTTAAGTACGGCTTTATTAAAATTAAAAGATACTGCACAAGTACCAAAGGATGTTGAGTACAATATTGACGTGGATTTCTACAACGAAGATGTAACCTTCTCTTACGAGACTAAACCTGACGTAGCGGATTTAGACAATTATAGCACTGAACTAAACTACCACATGCAGATGTCAGAGTGGGCTGTACCTGTGGATATTGAGTATCAACGGCTTATGGATGAAAACAAGAAAAACCACAACGATGATATCGAACGTCAAATTGAAGAACTAAGGTCTAAACTAAAGTAAGGGGATAAGTAAATGAGTGCGATTAAATCAGATGGCGGAAGTTCATCATATTACGATCTTGAACTTCCAGAGTGGTTGATTGACCACATACTGGAACGTAAAACAGAAGAGGGTAAGTTTTACATCAAAACAGAGGAGTGTTGCGAAGCATTCTTTGGTAATGATTTCGATTACTCTAACTTATTCAAGTCTAGTGTACGTTCTTATGGTACCGAGCAAGGTGGTGGCAAGGCTGGTAACTCTGTTGACTACGAGATGTCAAAGGTGCAATACTCAGCCAACAAGATTAAAGAGTTGAGTGAACGTCGAAACAAGGAGTAACTTATGATTACAAATAAAACAATAATTATAGATATCGACAATACGATTTTATGTCCTATGGACAAATGGATAGCTTGGAGTGCAGAGAATTCCAACAGTTGTGACGAGAGACGTTACTTGAAAGATTGTGTGACAGGGAACGTAGATTATAACTTCTCTAACTATTTTGATTTACATGAAGGTGTAGATGGGTTAGACTTCTTCCGTCAAGAAGATTTGTACGATGATATTGAGCTTCTACCTAATGCAAAACATGTAATCACCTCATTATCTGAGGAGAATACCATTTTATTCGTGTCATTCTCAAAGAGTTGGCATTTAAAGAGTAAGTTTAGTATTATTAAGCGTAATTTTCCTTGGGTGATTGAAGGTGAACGTGGTGCGTTTATTTCGTGTAAGCACAAACACCATGTACCAAGTGATATTTTTATTGATGATAGGGCATTGCTGTGTAATAAGCACCCTGCTAAATTGAAGATTTGTATGAATACCCCGTTTACACAAGAAGAAAAATTAGATGAGAATAACGTAACAAGAGTTGACAATTGGAGTGAGATTGGTAAACTACTTGGCGTTGAAGGTTATTAAAGAGAGGACTGATATGAAACTGAACAAGATTAAGATGACTATTAAAAAGACTGAGTTTATTACTGTTGAAGTTAGCGAAGGCAGAGGTTACGAGATGCCTACAGGTTTAAGTGAAACTTTTAATTTTATTGAAGGTGTCAAAGCTGACTTCATTGAACAGATCGAGGATGTTGATTTGGCAGAGGCTGGTGTAGAATACGAGCTTACAAGTTTTGAGATTGAAGAGGAGAAATAGTTTGAAGAAAGAGTTTACACAAGAAACATTTGACCGCATGATTGACAAGGTTGTGTTTTGGAATGAATTAGCTGGCAACCTACCAGAAGATAAAACCCTTGAACCTGTTTACCTACAGCTTGCACGAGAAGAGATGTTTGGTCAGAATGAGTTCCTACAAGGTTGGTTCACTGGGGATAAAGTTATGCAAGCTGATGGTGTTGCAGATTTAATTTTCACAGGGGGTATGTTGAGTTGTCTCCAAGGAGATTATCGAATTTACACAGATAGCGAACTGCAATCTTTAGAAACAGAAGAGGTTATCGCACTATTGTCATCAAATTTGATTGAATATGGTGGTATTGTAAACGACTCTTTGTACTCACTATGCTTCAAGATGTCCGAAGTTATGGATGTTGAATCTGTATTCAATGCTGTATATTCAAGTAACATGACCAAGTATGCTACTGCTGGGGAGTTGACAGGTGCTTACCATGATCAGTTTGGTTTCATTGAATCTGTGGATTTTGCAGAGTGGCAATGTGAACAAATCGAAGAACAAAAACGTTATTCAGGTGTTTCCTACCACAAAGTTGGATCTTATTATATTTTCACAGCTAAACGAGATTTACAAAGTGGTGTTGTGTTTGATAAACCTAAGATTGTCAAGCCAAGTACCTTTAAAGAACCTATTGACCTTTCACAGTACATCTACTAACAGGAGAAAACAAACACATGACAACATTACACATTGACCACGACACATACGTACTTCTTGCAAACTCAGAGGAAGGTTTTACAGAAATCACTAACATTGGTGGTGAAAAGGTAGCGACACTTGGTGTGAAGAATATTCTTGCAAATATTGATGAAGAATCAGGTGAATACTTTACACAAGCAGTGGTGTACTCACACCAACGTGATAAATTTTACCAAATGAACTTTATTAAGAACAACCTTTCTGTTACAGTATTGGACAAAGCTACAGATTTGAAGTGTTACAAACTTGAAGAGGTGGTTTTGGTGAAACGAGAAGAATATAAGTTTGTGGGTAATAAAGAAGTTGTTAAAACAGACGTTTTGGTTGGTTAAAGTATGACTAGAGTAATCCTTCTTATCCTCGTAGGGTTGATTACAGGTTGTTCCAAATACGAGAGGGTAGGTAATTCTTATTACAAAACCTCTCAAGAAGCAGCAGTAGCTTTTTATAAGCGACATCGAAATCTAATACGAAGTTCAGGAAGAGGTGAAGAAATACTAGGCTGGGTATTGAAATGTGAAGAGGGTTACGGTTATACTAACGCAATCATTGGAGACTTGAGTAACCCTGTTCGACCCCGAGAAGTAAACAAAGGTTCATGTAGTTTAAGAGCTTTCATTCATACACACCCTAAGACACACGGTACTGTTGATTTCTTCAGTGAGTCAGACATGAAAATAGGCAAGTGGCGAGGTATTTACCTGTTGTCTTTAGAGAACAATCATGTTAGATTCCATAACGGAACACAAGATAGAGATGGACTACTTTTAGGGATATTGAAATAGGGAGGTAAGGCTTTATGTACGCACTTGGGGTTTTGGTGGTTTTAGTTTGTTTAGTTGTGATATTTACGATTAAAGATGACAAGGGTGACAAGTTAATCTTGAAACCTTACATAAAGACCCCCTTGGGGGTTTTGGTAGGTGTGGTGGGTATACTGTACCTAACTCACATTGCAGATAAGTTTAATTGGTTCTAATATAAAGTAACAGGAGATAAATATGATTAAAGTAAACGGTAAAATGATTAGTGCTGGTGCAGGTACATTCTTCGCAGCTATTTTGGCACTTAATTCATACACAATTGTAGAAGATGGCGAAGCTAAGACAGGTAAGATGTTTGGTGAGATTCAACAAGATGTATACACAGCAGGTTTCCATGTAGTGAACCCCCTTATTGATATGACAACTTTCGATATCAAAGAGAACATGTTCAAGCTTAATGATGTAACTATTCCTTCACAAGATAAGTTTAAGTCAAATGCTGATGTGACAGTACAGTGGAGTATTGAGTATATGAAGCTTCCACAACTGCAACGTACCATTGGTAATCAAGACCAGATTCAGGATAAGGTATTGGCACAACCTTTGTTATCTATCTTACGTGAAGCTGGTCGTGATGTACAAAAGGCACAAGACCTGTTTAAGGCTGATGTACAAGATACAATCCAAACCAGCGTATTGGACGAACTACGAGCTGTGGCATCACCTTATGGCATTAAGATTCACGCTGTATACATCAAGGATATTACACTCCCTGACGTGATTCAACGTTCTATTGTAAAAACTAAAGAACTTGAAGAACAAGAGGCACAAGAACGAGCACGACTTAAGCAACAAGAGCTGATTTATGCACGTCAGACTGCGGAAGCTGAAGCTCAAGCACTTTCTGCCGAACAGAACAAGATTGCAGCTCAACATAAAACTGATGGTAAGGCATACGAGAAACGTGTAAACGCAGATGCTGAACTTTACGCTAAACAAAAAGAAGCTGAGGGTAACATTGCACTAGCTAAATCAGTAACTAAAGACCTACTTGCACTACGTGACAAAGAGATTGATTTGAAAACTGCAGAGAATTGGAAAGGTGGTTGTACTCAAGACTGTACTGAATTATCAGGTGACACAAAGACTCAGCCTTTGTACCATATGAATCGTAAATAAGTAAGTTTACTTCCAACCCTTGAAACACATTAATCCTGAGAGCTTGAAATATAGCTCTTTTTGTTAAGATGTTTTTATTGAAAACTGTTTATGAAGAGGAGAACAGAATGAGTAATTTTAGTTTTAAACCGAGCGGGTATTCAAAGGAAGAGAATGTAACACCTCAATCTCAAGGTTTTATCCGCAGTAAAAAAGATAACCTGTTGTTGAAGCAACTCCAGTTACAAGGAAACTTCTTTGACACTGTAGATCCCGATGCAACCCTGTGGGCAGACTTTGACGGTATCCCCTTTAAGTGTGCGTCAAGTGTAGAAGAAAACTATATCACGATTAAGTTACTCAACACCGATCATCCCGAGGTAGAAGATTCCTTAACTTTATCTGGAGAGAAAGAGTTTAAAAACCGTACCGAGTTCAAAGGTCGTACCCGAGGGGATAAGATTGGTACAGGTAGTTTCCTCTCAGATTTAAACCTTTCACGTGAAGTGAACGGATTACCCACTTTTGAAATGCAGGATTTTGAAATAGTTGAAGGTAAACGTTTAAAGTTCGAGAAAGGTACTACAATCGACGGTAAGAAGTTTGAAAATTCCCTTGAAGTGTGTAAGTACTATATGGATGAGTGGGTAAATGCTTGTCTTGTACAAACACAGCTTAAAAAGATTAAACCTGTTATGGGTAGTGGTAAGACACACCGACACGAGGTTTTAGTACCACATCAGTATAAAAGTGACCGAAGTGATAATCGTCCGATCTTACTTTCAGAAGCTCGTAAGTATTTAGAAGAGAATTACGACACCTTTATTGCACCTCCTCTTATGGAGGCAGATGAAGTAGTTGACGCGATGGCAGCACGAGCTTATGACCGTGCCAAAGTAACAAACACCAAGGTACGAGTTGTAAAAGCGGCGAATGATAAAGATGCAAGGTCTAAGCGAGGGATCCTTTTTGATTGGGCTAAATCTTTCCATTTCAATAATCCACAATGCTGGGAGATTAAAGATTTCTCGGAAGATGTTGGAGCTTTAGAAATGAAGAAAGGGGAGGTTAAAGGGGGAGGTGCAGTTTTCTTTGCATATCAACTCTTAATGATCGACTCTGCTGATGAATACTCTCCACGAAAGTACTTGCCCGAAGATTTTGAACATTTTGGTAAAGGTTACGGAGATGAGTCTTTCTATAAAGATTTTGCTCCACTTAAGACATCAAAAGAAGTGTTTCAGAAAGTAGTGGATAAGTACTTTGAATGGTTCCCTTACGGATTACAATATACAGCTTGGGATGGAACAGAGGTTGATGAAGATACACTCTCTTACTTGCAGAAGCATTACCAACTTGCATATATGTTAGAAGGGAAGGACGATAAGAGTACTGTAGTGGATTTACTTGATCAGTTTGAAGTGGATTATGCATCTTTGGTTAAAAACAACCTTCAAGAAAAACCAGTACGTACATTCTGTGGTAATGAGCAACACTTACTTCAAGTAGAAGCTATTATCAAAGATATCCTTGACAATAACGTAAAAGGTTTAAAGAGTAAGAAAAAGGCAGACGCTGCGGTAGAGATTGATGCAATCAAAGAAAAGCTTGAAAGTATCAATTTTGAGTGTCATTATGAAATGATTCAGAAGGAGAAGTAACATGTTAGAAAATTTAAAGAAACAAGTGGAAGCATTGTTAGTTAAAAATGACATCGAACTTCTAGGAGAGATTGCCAAAGAAGCAGAAGCTGGTGAGTGGGAAGGTGCTGGTGATTGGTTTGGGCATACTGATGATTGCTTTGACAGAGGTATTGAGCTTGGTCGAGCTGAAGCTTTTGAAGCAGTACTGGGTTTAATTTCTGAGTTGTCTAAGGAGAAATAAATGTTATTATCAAACAAATACCGTATCGTAGAAGATACAACACAAATCACCCTGTTTCTATTGGAAACAAAGGACGTACTTGATTCAAATAAGAACCCTACAGGAGAGACTAAAGTTGTGGAGAAAGGATTAGGCTTCTACTCAAGAACACCTGCAGGAAGGACTAGTGCTTATAATCGCATCATTAATTGTGAGATTTCTGACAATGAGAAGCAGACATTGCAAGATATTCTTGATACAGTGAAACGTTGTGAAGAACAAGTGAAAGAGTTTTGGGAGAAACAATAGATGGTTGTAGCAACTAAAGCTGAAATAGCTAAACGTAAGAAGAAATTAGAACAATTCCAAAAAGGTTTGAACCCTGACGGTAGTATGTCGGAGAAGAAGATATGTACACAAATACGTTCAGCTATCAGAGGTGTCTGGATGAAGCATCCGGTGAAGCTTTCATACCTGTACAAGCACACATACCCTGACACTAACCCGGCAACACGGACTAAGTGGTTAGTTGACTGTGAGTTGTGTGGCAACGCATTTAAGCAAACGGATATCCAGATTGACCATATACAAGGAGAACACTCTTTACTTACACTGGACGATGTTGTACCATTTGCTCAAAGTATCTTAGGTGTTACAGAGGAGGATTTACGTTGCTTATGCATTCCCTGTCATGAAGGGGTCACGTATTCTGCAAGGTATAATATGTCTTTAGAGGATGCTTTCAAGGAGAAAGAGGTTATTGCTAAACTAAAACAAACTGTGGCAAAACAGAAAGCAGAACTAAAGAAAGCGGGATACTCACCAACCGAGATTAGTAATGCAGATAAACGTCGAGAGTGTTATCGTAATTTACTAAACAAAAATGTTTGACAAACAAAAATAGGAAAGCTATGATTAAGAAAATTCAGTATCGTTGGAATCGTGTTGTACGTAAGTGGCAAACTCTTTGGAAACAAGCACTATGTCCTCACGATAAAACTCATTATGTAATACAAGATGAAAATTTTGTCTATAATCATTGTGATGAGTGTAATAAGACACTAGTCACTAGAAAATTCTACTAAGGAAATTATTATGCAACAACGTAAACGTGACAAACTAACAAGCAAACTAGCGGAATGGAAAGAGGGTAAAGTGATTAATTTTGAAGTACCTATGTTTGTAGGGTGCGTTGTTGCTTCTTTGGTTTTGGTTAGTTGCGAGAGTAAAGCTTATGAGCATGAAATTGAAATCCCACAATACCAAGATATCCTTAAGGCAGGGAATGTAAATACAATGACACTGTTGACATTAAACCTTTTCATGGAGTCTCGTGGAGAAAGTGACTTAGCAAACATGATGGTATTGTCTACAGTGTTCAACCGAGTTAACAATAAACATTACCCTGACACAGTGGAAGGTGTTATTAAGCAGAAATACCAATACTCTTGGACATCTGACGGAAAGAGTGATGCGGTTGGTTATAATTCAGTTGAAATTAATCGTTATAAAGAGCTTTACAAACTCACAGAACAGTTTATACTTGAGAAACAAAATTGGTTAGCAGTGAGCATGGATGTTGACCATTACCATACTACAAGTATCTCCCCTAAGTGGAGTAAGAGTGAGAGAATGGTTGAGAAGTTTACTATTGACCAACACATCTTTTATAAGAGGAAATAGGATGTTGACACAGAGTATTGATTACAATAAACTACGGGAAGTGTTTAAACTTAATGAGGAAAAGAAGTGATGACAATGAAGAAAAAGATTATTAATAAAGGTTACACTGTGGAAGTTGTAAGTTGGGAAAATGACGGAGATAATTATCGAACTAAATCTACTACATATTCTTCATTAGAAGAAGCTAAAGCTGTGAAACGTATGTGTGAAAATCTATTCATTTCCGGACATGATGACAATACTGTGGGTAATAAGGTGGAGGATCAGTATGAGGAGTGTTGTGAGATTGTAAAGAGTTATCTGGTCTCTCATCCCGAATCACAAAGCGGCCATTTCAAAGTTAAAGAAGATACACGTGCCGGAGATGCTTGGGATTCTATCAGTCATGTAAATAGCGACCTTTTAGGAAGCTCGGAATATTACTTCTCTCGTGTTTGTGAGTCGTGTACAATTTACTTTTCACCGCAAGACGTTTACTTGGAGGTTATAGAGTGATGTCAAAACGGTTGATCGTTACACCAAAGGATAAAGGTTGGTATTACATCCTCGACACGGAACATAATCAACGTGTGGGAATTAAGAAGAATGGAGTGTTGAAAGCTAAACGATTTAAGAGTATAGTAGGTGCTAAGTTTTTCATTGAGAAGATGGAACACGCACTTATGATTCAGAAAGTTGATAACGAAAAGTAAACTTTAAAAATAATTTTAGGAGAAATAATTTTGACAAATAAGAACCGTAAGACTTCACAGAAAACTATTGACGCAATTTACGAGATGCACCTACAGGGTTTATCCTCACGAAAAATCTGCCATGAGTTAGATTGGGGTAAAAGTAAAAAGAGTACTGTGAATTACATCCTCGCAGACATCCGAAGCGGTAAGCTTTCCTACAGCAAAAGTGAAGTCTCTTTGAAGTCTCACTTACCGAAAGTACTATTATTTGATATCGAGACAGCACCAAACAAGATGATGGGTTGGGGTTTGTGGAATCAAAACTTCGGACTTAACCAGATTGAAAACGAGTGGTTTCTTCTTTCTTACTCCGCTAAATGGTTGGGTAGTGATGAAGTGTTGTACGAAGATATGGAAGGTATTGTGGATACAGAAAACGATACGCACTTAATGGACTCATTGTGGAAACTTTTTGATGAAGCTGATGTTATTATTGGTCAGAACTCTAAAGCGTTTGATGTTAAGAAGATGAATGCCCGTTGGATTATGCATGGATACCTTCCACCATCACCTTACAAACAGATTGATACTCTGGATATTGCAAAACGTAACTTTGCGTTCACATCTCGTAAGCTAGAGTGGATGACTGACAAGCTTTGTGAGAATAAGAAACTAACACACCAGAAGTTTGCAGGTTTTGAACTTTGGAAACAGTGTCTTCTTGACAACCCTGAAGCTTGGCTTGAAATGAAAGAATACAATATGATGGACGTTATATCTCTTGAGGAGCTTTATCTTAAGATGGCTGCTTGGGATAACAAACATGTGAACTTCAACCTGTACCATTCAGATACAACAGAACACGTTTGTCGTTGTGGAAGTCGTGCAGTTGTTGAGAATGGATTTTCTTACACAGGTGTGAGTAAGTTCCAGCAATATCGTTGTCTAGATTGTGGTGCTTCGACTCGTGGACGTAAGAATCTATTCTCTAAAGAGAAACGAGAAAGCTTACATATGAATATCGCAAACTAGGGAGTGTACTATGGCGTTACCTTTAGAAGATTTCAAGGTCGGAAATGTGTACGAGAGTCGTAAGTTTGGTCCCATGGAAGTTACCTACCTGAACGGGTCTCGTGACGTAGGGATTACATTCTTGAACACGGGAACTATAGTGGACAATCTTCAAAAAGGTAACGTTATAAGGGGTGCTGTTAAAGATTTCGGTTGTGCTACTGTTGAAGGTGTAGGTTATCTAGGCACAAACCGGAAAGTTACCTCGTTACCTGCGTATCATTGTTGGAAACACATGTTGGTTCGGTGTTACAGTGAGAACTATCACAGTACCAGAGGCACTTATAGAGATTGCTCTGTAGAAAAATCTTGGCACAATTTTACTACATTTGAAGTTTGGTTTGATAAAAATTATGTGGAAGGTTACCACTTAGATAAGGATTTACTTGAGCAAGGTAACAGAGTATACTCTAAAGATACCTGCTGCTTTATCCCTGACTATCTTAACAGCCTAATAGTGGAAAGAGAGATAGTGGTTGATGGGTGTGAAGTAGGGGTTTCCAAAAGAAGAAAGAAAGGTTCTACAGAATATAATGGATTGTACAATATCCAAATTTCTGGAAACTATCTAGGAAGAACGGGCAACCTAGAAGATGCTAATTCAAGATATAAAGAATTTAAGAGTCTGCTTTTTGAGGAAGCCGCAGATAAACTTGAAGGGCTTAGTTTGATTACCAAAATCCAAGCAGATAAGCTCAGAACGAGGAGAGCATAATGTCACAAATTACAAAACAAGAAATTGAAACACTCTTAGCATCAAAACACATCTCTATCGATGAAGCTGAAGATGTATTCCAAATGGAAAGTGCGAGTAATATCCTTTACGATATCTTAGTTAGTGTCGGGTGGGAATCCTCACAAAAGGATAAATAAAACACTAGACATCTTGCTTACTCTTAGGTAAGATGTCTTTACTTTCTAACAAAGGGTGAGAAATAAAAATGAGTAACAAGAAAAAATGTAGAGTGTATTTTAAAAATAGCCACCCTACCTATTTTACTGAAGATGGGGTAAGTAAGTGGCAATGTACACACGGAGGTTGGACGGGTACAGAGGTTGAGGGTACAAACCATTTAAAACATTATTACGGTATTACTGATTACGATTCTTATAAAGATATAACTTGGGATGATATACCTGAAAATTATATAATGTGAATGACGCACACAAACATGATCGATGGGACACTTAAGGGGAAGAATAATGGCTAAACAAAAGAATAAAATTAATGTAAAACAAATGTCGCTTGAACAACTACGTGCAGCCTTGGTAAATACAAGTGGTGGTAATCGTGCAAAGATTACAAATGAAATTAATCGTCGTAATAAGTAATTAAAGGAGAACTAGCATTGTATAAAGTAGAGAAATTTGGTAAAGGTGGTATTTCAGCTAAGATTGTAGCAGATTCTATTAACCCGAACGGTAACCGTATTACTACATATGAGCTTGAATACCATCGATACATTCATGGAGAAGTGATGACGCACCGTTTATTCTCACGTAATGCAATGAGTAGTCGTGCCGTTCCTGTAGTTAAGATGATCGAGCAAGTACGTAATTCTCCTGCTATCCCTACTCACTGGGGAGCTAATCAAAGTGGGATGCAGGCAGACAATGAATGCAATAATCCAATTGATCTTGGAGCACCAGTCACTTTTAGTGCAGAAGAAGCTTGGGTAAAATCGGGGTCTTACATGATGACTAATCTTGCAGAAGAATTTTCTAAAGCAGGGTACCACAAGCAAATTGTTAACCGTCTTCTTGAACCTTTCCAGATGATGAAGATTGTTTTAACAGCTACGGAGTTTGAGAACTTCTTTTGGCTGCGTTGTGATACAGATGCTCAACCTGAGATCCAAGAACTTGCTCGTTTAATGTTTGAATGTCGTGAAGAAAGTGAACCTGAACTTCTTAAAGTAGGAGAATACCACACCCCTTATGTAGAACACCTAGATCGTCCAGATGGGTCCGCAGGAGTGGCATACGCAATCTTTGATACAGGTGTTGAGAGATATTTAACGGAAGAAGAAGCTATTGCAATTTCGTCTTCGTGCTGTGCTCAAGTAAGTTTTAGGAACATAGATAACTCTTTTGAAAAAGCTATGAAAGTATATGAACGTCTTGGTGTTGGAGGTAGTAAGATTCACGCTTCGCCATTCGAGCACGTGGCTTGCCCTTTACCTGACTACTCTAAGGGAGGGAACAGTTTCCTCACGGGAAGTGGTGATGTACCTAAGGAATTGTGGTTAAAAGGGATCACTCACATGGATCGAGAGGGTAATTACTGGAGTGGTAATTTCAAAGGTTGGTTACAACACCGTCAACTGTTAGGTAATCACACAAAGTGGTAAATGCTTATCGAAAATCTTAAATAAAACTTTACAACGGTTGGTTGTTTTTGATAAGGTACATCTCTTGTCAGCAACCAGCCTAAACAGGAGGAGATGTGACCTTACGTAGTTCAATATACCTAGCAGGTAACAAGTATAAGTTGTTCGATACAATCAAACCTCATTTACAAGATGGAAAACGTAAAACTCTTGTTGACGTATTCGGTGGAAGTGGTATTATGTCTCTCAACGCTTCACATGAGAAGTTGTTTGAAAATTATGTTTACAATGAAAGAGCTAA
>CETV01017535.1_pt1 | contig 13043 bp, 10 predicted proteins | sample 531451 | NCBI WGS metagenome assembly CETV01 (sample SAMEA2623155, study PRJEB7988) | marine metagenome | isolation source: saline water (ENVO:00002010), including | reverse complement strand
TTATTTTCACTTAGACGAGGATCTACCGAAAATTGGTAATCCTCTAATAACTCTTTTGATCTGGATAACCAGGTTTTCGTAAAATTGGGTAACTTAGATATTTCACTTTCGTGTTGAATATAGAACCTGTTATAAAATGTAGAATGGAAATCCAAGAAAAGAATTAATTGATCAGTGCTATAAAATTTTTCTAACTCAACTTCAATTGCCTTAGTTTCTGGTTGAGTAAAAAACCCCCAATCACGATTAAGGTCTTTTTTACCTTTATTATGTCTCCAATGACCATTCTCAACTCCGTCCGGATTTAAGAATGGTAATATTAATATATTGTAATTGTCTAAAAATTTTTGCGAAAGTTCTCCTTGAGAAAAAATTGAAGTAGCAAAACTCGTGAGGGCAATAGCACCACTCACTTCAGGAGGGTGTTGGCGTCCAACTAAGAGAATATATGGGTTTTCCCTATATTTTATAGCCTCTAATTTAATTATCTCCCTACCTTGTAAAGAATGACCAATTACTGATTTTTTTAATTTGTAAGAAGAATCAAAACTTTCGATCCAATTATTGTACCAATTATAGGCAATTACTTCTTGTGCCGAAACATATACGGGTAAATTTGATGGCTTGAAAGAGATGACAACTTTTTTATTATCTTCTAATATTTTAATATTGCTTGCAGAAATTCTTTTCCAATCAACTAAGTCAAAACTTTTTTTTGGATTATATCTATGCTTACTTTCAGTGTAGTACAATTCCACAAAAATTTTTTCATTATGCGAGCTCTTCCTAAAAGCAAACCAAGGACTAGGATTTTTTACTTCTTCATCTTCGGGAGAAATATAGAGACGTATATAGTCTTTATTTATTACTTCACATTTACTTTGGGATCCTGAAGAAAAATTTGAATCAATAGAGAATAAGGCTGTAGAACAATTATGAGATTCTTTACCCGATGAGAAAGTAGTAAAGAAAAGAAAAAACAAAAAAAACGAAAAGATAATTTTTACTAAATAATACATTGTCTAAATTATAACGATAAAACTAGCGTTAATAAAATCTTAATAATAAAGATTTTTTTGATTTAATCATTATCGTTAAAAACGATACTATCGTTATAATGGAAAGAATCAGAAAGGAAGAGTTTTATAAAAAATGGAATTTGATCAATTTTTACATAAGATAAGGACTCTAACGGAGAAAATCTTTATTCCGAACGAACATCTTTTGGAAGAAAATAATGATGTTCCAGAAAGCATTATGGACGAAATTAAGAATTCGGGTCTATTTGCCATTTCAATTCCTGTCGAGTACGGCGGTCTTGATTATAATATGGAACAGCAGGTCCTCTTAACTTTTGAATTTACAAAAGCGTCTGCAGTTTATAGATCAAGATTCTCAACAACAATAGGTTTGTGTTCACAAGCTATACTTGACTTTGGAACTCCCAAACAAAAAGAAATGTATCTACCTGGAATGGCCGAAGGTGAAATTATAGGTTCTTTTGCATTAACAGAGCCAGAAGCTGGGAGCGACGCTGCATCTATAAAGACGATCGCAGTTAAAAAAAATGATTTTTATATATTAAATGGAACAAAAAAATATATAACCAATGCACCGAATGCAGATCTTTTTTTAGTTATGGCAAGAACAGATCCCAAAGCAAAGGGTAGTAAAGGTATTTCTTCTTTTCTTGTCGACGCAAAAAGTGAGGGAATTAAAGTCGGCAAGGTTCCGGAAATGTTAGGCCATAGAGGATCAGCTTCTCCAGAGGTCTATTTCAATAATTGTAAAGTTAACGCAGACAGTCTTCTAGGGGATAAAGAAGGGGGAGGTCTAAAACCGGCCTTACGAGGTATTAATCATGCAAGGCTTCATGTTGCAGCTACTTGTGTTGGACAAGCAATAAGACTGATTGAAGAATCTGTTAAATTTTCTAATTCACGAATCCAATTTGAAACACCAATAGCGGAAATGCCTGCAATTCAAAATATGATTGCAGATAGTTATTCCGAAATGTTAGCATCAAAAGCTATGACACTTGAAGCCGCGAGAAAATTTGACTCAGGTTCAATCCCAGAAACAGAAATTGCCGCAGCAAAATATTTTTCCTCTGAAATGGTCTCTCGTGTAGCTGATCGGTCCTTACAAATAATGGGGGGGGCAGGATATCTTGAAGGTAACCCTATTACTCGTCTTTTCCGAGATACAAGACTATTCAGACTTTATGAAGGAACTTCACAGATCCAACAAAGAAATATAGCTCGCAATATCATAAAAGAACTAGAGTAAAGAAATCTTATGAATGCTTTCAACAATATAATAGAAGCGATTGGTAATACTCCTTTGATAAAATTAATAGGACCCTCTCAAGCAACAGGTTGTGAAATTTATGGAAAAGCCGAATTTCTTAATCCTGGTCAATCCGTGAAAGATAGAGCGGCTCTTTACATAATTCGCGATGCAGAAAAAAAGGGATTACTAAAAAAAGGAGGAACTATTGTAGAAGGAACAGCTGGTAACACGGGCATAGGTTTATCAATAATAGGTAATTCCTTGGGATATAAAACCGTTATCGTTATTCCTGAAACTCAAACCCAAGAGAAGAAAGATGCCATCAAGTTTACTGGGGCCGAACTTATTGAAGTCCCTGCAGTTCCTTATTCTGATGAAAATAATTACATAAAATATTCGGGTCGCTTGGCTAAAGAATTGGATAAGAAGCTTGAAAATGGCGCTTTTTGGGCTAATCAATTTGATAACACAGCCAACAAAAATGCTCATTTCGAGTCTACAGGACCAGAAATTTGGGAACAAACTGATGGAAAAGTTGATGGCTTCATATGTGCTATAGGAACCGGAGGAACATTATCCGGCATTAGTACGTTTCTTAAATCAAAGAAAAAAAATATTCAAATTGGTTTAGCTGATCCATATGGGGCATCAATGTACAATTATTTTAAGAACGGAGAATTAAAAGCTGAAGGAGATTCAATTACTGAAGGAATTGGACAAGGCAGAATTACAAAAAATGTTGAGGGCTCAATAATAGACTATCCCTATTTAATAGAAGATGCTGCAGCCCTTAAAATTTTATATGATCTGATAGAAAAAGAAGGTTTATTCTTAGGTTTATCCTCAGGTATAAACATTTGTGGGGCTATGAGACTTGCAAAGGATATTGGTAAAGGAAAAATTATCATAACAATTTTGTGTGATCTTGCAGACCGATATAAAGCTAAAATGTTTAATTACGATTTCCTCAAAACGAACAATCTTCCTATACCGAAGTGGTTAAAAAATGTTTGAAAAAATAAAAAATTTTTGTAAGCGCTATTTATGGCTTTGGATTTTTTATCAAGCCACTAAAGGGATAATAACTACTTCACTTATATGGGTTCCTTTGATTTACTATTATTTCATTCAGTAGGTGATAAAATGTTACAACAAGCAATAGATTTTAAAGAAGAAAGTGATGCTCTTTTCAACCTCCTTAAGGATCAAGAAAGGGAAACTTTTCAAAAAAAGACTCAATTTAAGGGTTGGACTATTGATAACGTGTTACATCATCTTCATGTTTGGAATGTTGCCGCTGATATGTCTTTAGTGAGTGACGAAAAAATCATGAAATTTTTAGAAGATTTTTTTAACGCAGTAAACAAAGGCTACAACCCCAGACAATACGAAAAAGAATTATCCAACGATAAAACAGGTAAGAATCTATTGTATCATTGGAAAGAATCTTATGAAAAAATGACAGAAAATTTTAAAAATTCAGATCCAAAAAAAAGAGTGAAATGGGCTGGACCAGATATGAGTGTAATATCAAGTATTACCGCCCGTTTGATGGAAACTTGGTCCCATGGACAAGAAGTTTATGACATGATTGGTGTTAAAAGAGTAGACACAGACAGAATAAAGAATGTTGTGATTATAGGAATAAATACCTTCGGTTGGACTTTTATTAACAGATCCCAAGATGTGCCAGGGGAAGTTCCGAATATAATCCTTAAATCCCCGTCGGGCGAAATATGGGAGTGGAACCCAGAAAACAAAGAAAATAAAATTCTTGGAGATGCTACCGATTTTTGTCAGGTTGTCACTCAGGTAAGAAATATTGATGATACAAATCTTATAGTTGAAGGAGAAGTAGCACAAATTTGGATGTCTATAGCTCAATGTTTTGCAGGACAGCCAGAGAATCCTCCATTGAAAGGAACGCGATTTACTCATAATGGATAGACTTGAAAATTTAGCTAAAAAAGCGTCAGGAATTCTAATAGAAAATAATCAAACAATTTCTGTGGCCGAATCTTCATCTGGTGGTTTAATATCCTCTGCTTTATTAGCTCAGCCCGGTGCCTCAAAATATTATTTAGGGGGTCAGGTTATTTATACTGCCGCATCAATCCGAGTATTATCAGGAATGAGGATTCGTGATCTTAAAGAAAAAAAAATTAGATCAAGTAGTGAGCCTTTTGCTCTTTTGATGGCAGAGAAAGTTTGTGAGATTTATGGGTCGAATTGGGGTATTGGAGAAACAGGTGCTGCTGGCCCTACAGGTAATGGTTATGGCGATCCACCCGGTTATTCTTGTTTAGCAGTTTATGGGGAAAGAGAAACATCTACTCACATACTAACTAACTCAAATAACAGAAGAGAAAATATGGAGGCATTTGCCTTAGCTGCTTTGGATTTATTTATAAAAAATTTTTAAATTATTATTTTGGAGCTCTTTTAGCCAGAATTCTTTGAAGAGTTCTTCTGTGCATTTTTAAACGACGAGCAGTTTCTGAAACATTTTTGTTACATAATTCATATACCCTTAATATATGTTCCCACCGAACTCTATTTGCGCTCATAGGTTCATCTGGGGGAGGTGTTTTCTTGTCTCCGTAGGTAAACAAAGATGAGAAAATATCCTCAATTGTAGCAGGCTTTGAAAGATAATCTATTGCTCCAATTTTTATTGCAGAAACTGCGTTGGCAATATTTCCAAAGCCTGTAAGTATAATAGATCTAGAATTTGGGTTTACTTTTCGAAGCTCAAGGACAACTTCTAATCCATCGCCATCATCGAGGCGAAGATCGATCACTCCAAAATCAAAGCTCTCTCGTGAAAGAATATCAAAGGCTTCTGTGACCGATTTAGCTTCATGAACGTGTAATCCTCGTCTAGACATTGCCCTGGAGAGTTGATTAAGCCATACGGTATCATCGTCAACTATTAGTATTTTTTTATCCTTATATAATTTATTCATTACTACTTCTCATGAAATATTTTTATGTTTTTTTACTCCACTCTTTTTTGGGAATTAACAAAGATACTACAGCTCCATTTTCCGGTTTTGCTTTATTATAAATCTCAACTCTTATACCCAATCTTTCAAAAAGGGTCTTGGAAATAAAAAAACCAAGACCTAAACCTTTTTCCTTTAAACCATCGTTAGAGCGGGAGGAAATATAAGGATCTCCTAGCCTATTCATTATATCGTTGGGAAAACCTTCACCGTCATCTTCGATCTTTAAGTGAATCTGGCCTTCTTTCTCATCAACGCTTAAAAGAACTAAATTTTTTGCAAATTCCGCTGCGTTTTCAATAATATTAGAAAGACCGAGGAGCAACTCCGATCGCCTTTCTATTAGGTAAAAGCGTAAGTTGTCATTTTCACTGCTAAATACTATCTTCGCATTTATTTCCTTAACCTTGATTAACTCGCTTAACTCCTCTAATAGAGCGTGCAATTCTATTTTGTTAACAATATCATCGTCTAAAGAAGATTCTTCTCCAAGAGAACTTAAAATATTTTTGCATTTATTAATCTCTTGCGAAAGAACTTCCAAATCTTCTTTTCCCTCTTTACTAATTTTTTCGTTTTTCATCAATTCACTTGCAATTAAATTGATGGTACCTAAAGGGGTTCCTAACTGATGTGCCGCTGCAGCGGCCAATCCGTCTAAAGATGAAAGGTTTTGTTCGTTTGAAAGAAGTTCTTCTGTAACATTTAAGGCTCCAGCAACTTCACGTGATTCTCTTGTTAAACTGCCCATATATGCTGAAAGAAATAATATTGTTACCAGCAAAGAAATCCAAATTCCTATGATCAATATTGGTGGATTCACTAGGTAAGTCATGTCTTCTTGTATAAGAGGATAATGAAAAAAACCCAACACAGATATTAACGCCAGAGTGATAACTATTAAGATTGATGTAGATCTTAATGGAAGATTAGAAATAGAAATAGCTATAGGAACTATAAATAACATAACGAAAGGATTTGATAATCCGCCGGTAAAATAAACGAGCAAAGCTAGCTGAAAAATATCAGCACATATAACAATCGTTGTTGCGGTCTCACTTAATCTATGGTGCCAGGGATACCTTGGATATAAAAGTATATTCGATGCTGCTAATGCAAAAATGGTTAAATAGACTTCAAACCACGGAAGGTTGAAATTTAGAATCCCACCTACCACTGAACATGTTAAAATTTGTCCAAAAACAGCTATCCAACGCAAGTAAACAATTGTCCGAACCCTAACGCCTAATTCTAAATTCGGAGAATATTTTCTTTCGCTAGTCATTTCTCAATTAAAGAAACATTAATTAACATTATTTAATTCTAAAAGCCCCTTTACCGTCCTGATAGTTTCATCGGGATCAATGACCTTAATAGTAGTCATTCCAAGTGACCTAGCAGGTTTTAAATTTATTCCTAGATCATCAAGATAAATACACTCCTCTGGATCAACTTTTAAGGCCCGATAAGACATTTTATAAATTTCAGGATTTGGTTTTCTTATACCAATCTTGGAGGATTCAATTATGTGATCAAACAAAAGCATAGCATTCTTTGATTCATTATTGTTTGAATTTTTTTCAAGATCTTTTTCTAAAGGTCTTATATTGTTGGTAATACATCCTAATTTATACTTTCCTTTTAACTCTTTTAGAAATTCAACCATATTTGGTCTTACAGATCCAGAGAGCAATTTTACCACTTCCTTGCCTTTTACGTTGTATCCTTTTTTTTGTACCTCTTCTAAAAAAAGCCCATCAAACTCATCTAGACTTATTTGATTGCTTTCAAATTTTGCCCAGGCATTAGAATCGGAATTCTCGGAATTCACAGTTCTAATTAAATCCTTGGGCAAATTGTTTTGTTTTTCGAAAATATTAAATGATTCAAAAGGGCTAGAGGTAATTACGCCACCAAAATCCCAAATTATTGCTTTATATTTCATTATTATTTAATCCTTTGGAAACCATAGCTCTCATTGAAAAAACAAGCTAGAGTAGAATATCAAAATATGGAGGAACATATGCAAGGGGAACCTATTACACCAGAAAATAATGAGATATTGTATATGGAGAAAGATAATATAGTAACTCTTACACTCAACAGACCAGATAGACTTAACGCTTACACCGAAAGTATTTATATGGGTCTACGGGAAGGTATAAATAGGGCCTCACAAAAACAAGATATAAACGCCATAGTTATAACAGGCGCAGGTAGAGGTTTTTGTGCGGGGGCGGATATGGATAACCTAAAAAAAACAAATTCTGGCAGTACTATAACCCCAAAAAGCAAACAAGAAGATCAATTGCCATCTGAGAATCTTGGCCCCTCTATTGCCGAACACTATAAAACCCGCTTTGGCTTTCTGGCTCTTTGTAGAAAACCAATAATAGCTGCGATAAATGGTCCTTGCGCCGGAATAGGTCTTGTAATGACATTATTTTGTGATCTAAGATTTGCTGCAGCAGGTTCGAAGTTTACGACTGCTTTTGCTAAACGCGGCCTTGTAGCTGAACACGGAATAAGTTGGATATTACCGCGATTAGTTGGTCATGCTCATGCGATGGATATATTATTCACTGGCAGAGTCTTCCTCGCCGAGGAGGCTGAAAAAATAGGATTAATAAACAAATGCTTCTCTGCAGAAAATTTTATTGAATCTACAATGGATTACGTAAAAATGCTCTCAGAAACTTCGTCACCTCGTTCCATATCAGTAATGAAGGCGCAAGTTTATAAAGCTTTTTTCCAGGATCTAAATAACGCTGCCGAAATTGGCGATGAAGAAATGCAAAAAAGTTTTAGTTCTGAAGATTTTAAAGAGGGAGTTGCTCATTTTGTTGAAAAAAGGGCCCCTAAATTTTCTGGAAAATAATTGAAGAATTTCATAAAGTATAGAATTCTAAAATCTACTTTTAGACTCTTAATTCTCATACCCTTTTTAATCTCTGTATCCGCAGAGGCAGAGACGAAAGTATCGTATTATATAAATTTAGGGGGAATAAAAATATCTGATACAACTCTGTCAGTAAATTCTAATAATGAGGTTTGGAACATCAGATCCGAAATAAGTGCCGCAGGAATAGTTGATGTTATAATTGAATTTAGAGCATTCTCGGAAAGCAGAGGATTCATCAAAGGAAATAAATTAATTCCGGAAACTTACAGTTTTTCTTACGAAACGGGAAAAGGTAGATCACGAAAAGGAACTTTGAGCTATGACATGGGAATTCCATTTAAATTAATCACTCAACCCGAATATGATGTGGATGAAAAACCTGATTTTGATTTTCTCAAAGAATATGGCAAAGAAACTAATGATCCTTATAGTGCATTATTCGTTTCTGGAGAATTTGATGATCCCTGCACTTACACAGCACATGGTTTTGATGGAATTCGGGCGTTTAAAACAAAATTTGTTCGTCTGGGAAAAAAAGAGGATATTATTATAAATGATAAAAAATATGAGGTTTTAAAATGCATGGGTTATTTTGAACCAATTATAGGCTATAAACCAAGCGAATTTCTAGATGAAACTTCCAAACCAGGATCTGTAAATTACTGGTATAATTATTCAAGTAGGGAAAATTTATGGATTCCTCTAAAGGTTATTATAGAAACTCCTTTAGGTGGTTTCGTTATGAAAGCAGTAGCGGTTGAAACAGAAGATTTAACAATAAATAAAAATTGATGAATATGACAATACCAACAATATCATTAAAAGAGATTGATAATAAAAAAGAAAAATTAGCACTAGAAATCTTTGATGCGTGTATGAATGTAGGTTTTTTCTCCGTAAAGGACCATGAGGTAGATATTGGTCTAATTGAAAGCGCATTACATCTATCAAAGAATTTCTTCCAGAAACCTCTTCAGAAAAAAATGAATTATTACATCGATGGTGGGGCCGGACAAAGAGGTTATACTCCTTTCGGAGTAGAAACTGCCAAGAATGCATATCATCCCGATCAAAAAGAGTTTTGGCACCACGGTAGATCCAAATGGGACAAGGAATACGAAAATACAATGCCAGAGAATTTGGTTGTGCGTGAGTTAACGGGTTTTAATGAGTCTTTGAATAAATTGTATGATCAATTGGAAAAACTTGGTTACAAGATATTGTCGCTGATTTCGTTGGGTCTGGATCTTGAGGAAGATTGGTTTAAAGATAAAATTAATCAAGGCAACTCCATATTAAGGTTAATTCATTATCCTAAAATTGAAAAAAATAATATGGGTATAAGAGCCGAAGAACATGAAGACATTAATTTGGTAACTTTGCTGCTCGGAACGAAACAAAAAGGTTTAGAAGTCTTGAACAATGATGAAAAATGGATACCGCTAACAGTCAGTCCTGAAACTATAGTTTGTAATGTTGGTGACATGTTAGAAAGATTGACAAATGATAAATTAAAATCAACTACTCATCGTGTAACTAACCCTAGGGGAGATGAGGCTCAACATTCGAGATACTCAATGCCTTTTTTTATTCATCTCAATCCGGACCATATCATCTCGACAATTCCAAGTTGTATCGATAGGGAAAATAACGATAAATACGTAGAGAGTATATCAGCAAATAATTTTCTTCATGAAAGACTGAAAGAAATAAACTTAAAATAATCGTATTATTTGCTAAAAATCCCCATAAATCCAACAAAAAACACTAGTGTAGTAATATTATCACGTTTCTTTCTTGATTTCGAAAAATTTTCTTGTCCTAACCCCCTCTAATATGTATTCTAATCTGAATAATTTTTAGTTATTATGGTTGTAATCAAATCAATCATAAGAGTTCACGTGGGAGGCAAACTAAATGCTTAATAAAACTATTTCTATAGCTATATCAGCTATAATCATGCCCGTGTTTTTGGTGGGTGTGGCTTTTTCTCAAGCTCTTGAAAGACAGGGTATCGAAGAGATCATAGTTACAGCTCAGAAAACCGAGCAGAACATTCAAGATGTTCCGATTGCTGTTACTGCTTTCAATACAGAAAGCCTAGAATTACAACAAATCGAAACATTTTCTGATCTTCAATTTAATGCACCGAATATTACCTTTACTAAAGGTAACTTTGCCGGTTCCAACTTTGTTATTCGTGGAGTTAACTCTTACACCGTAGCCGCTTCAGGTGACGGTGGTGTGGCCTTCCATATCAACGAGGTTCCGGTTGCTACAAGAATATTTGAGACCGAATATTATGATCTTGAACGTGTAGAAATTCTAAGAGGTCCGCAAGGAACTCTATACGGTGCTAACTCTGTAGGTGGTACTGTAAATATGATGTTTGCTTCTCCTACCGATGTAGCAGAAAGCTCTGTTGAGGTAGAAGTTGGCGATTACGGTCATCGAAAATTTAAAGCAATGGTAAATATGCCACTTGCAGATGGCTTAGCGTTGAGAGTCGCTGGTCTTTCTCTTCAAAGAGATGGTTTTTCTGATAATCTTTTCCCAGGAAGAGAAACTGATGTAGATGGACGTGACATCACCTCTTGGCGATTTACCCTTCAAGCTGAGTTGAGTGATAACACAACCGCAAAATTTACCTACTGGAATTTTGAGGAGGATGATAATCGAGCGCGTATTGGAAGACAAATGTGTAAAGCTACGGAAGTTCCTTCGTTTGGTTGTCACCCCACGGAGATAGGCTATGAAGGTCCTGCAGGTACTTCAACTTTTGGTGGAGATGTAGCTGCCATCGCCGGCTTAATGACTTGGTCGCCTATGGATTATATGGGGAAAACAGTGAGAAGTACTGATCCTCGTGCGACTTATCAAAATATGAATCCTGTGTACAAAGCCTCTGAAGATGGATATTTGTTGAGCGTTGAAAGTAACGCTTTTGAAAATATTACAATCAGGGCCAATCTTCTCTATCACGAAACTTCCGTTTTCTCACAACAGGATTACAACAACAATGATGGTTCTTCAAAATTCGCAGTATATAATCCGAATAATACGAATCCGCTTGTTGCAGGAGGTAATGCTGCTTTCCCACAAGGCATAGTTCCTGTTTCACAATATACACCCACTGCTTGCGGTGTTTTCTGTGGTGCTATTCAGGGTTATTATGATTACTCGTTTGCTTATGACACATCAATGGGAGGGGCAGAATCAAAATATGTGGATATCTCTGTTCAATCGACTTTCGACGGACCGGTCAACTTTATAGCGGGCTTAAACGTTTCTGAATATGAAAGCGCTGGTGTTTATGATGTGTATTTTTCTTCAGCGGATGCAGCTGCAATTGCCCCTATTTTAGCGGGATTAAAACTTTATCCTTCACATTATAGGAATGAAACAAACCCTTATGAATTGGAAAGAAAAGGATTGTTTGCTGAAGTCTATTATCAAGCTACGGATGACCTTAAAGTTACCGTTGGTGCACGATGGAATGAATCCGAGAAGTCAGTAGCTGACAGACAACTTCTTTTTAATTCTGCTATACTTGGCGGCGGTACAGGACCTGGAGATCCAGTGACCTTAGCTGTACAAACAGGCGATCCGAAATTTGTTCCAATCCTAATTGGTCTTGCTGCACCTCCAGGTGCTTTAGAGCCTATTCCGGGATTGGCAGAACAGCGTAGACTTCAAGGTGTCAGTTCATCATTTTCTGAAAAAGAAGTGACCGGAAAAATTGGCATCGATTGGACGCCTGACTTAGAGGGAACAGATTCAACATTAGTATACTTCACGTATTCAAGAGGTTACCGTCCTGGTGCATTTAACCCACCTGTCGATCCTAATTTATTTGCAGGTGTGGCGCAAACTACAGATCCAGAATTTATTGATGCTTTTGAGTTGGGAATGAAAAATGTTCTTCTTGATAACACTTTGATAGCAAACCTAACAGCTTTCTATTATGATTATCAGGATCTTCAAGTTTCTAAAATTATCGCACGTACTTCTGTGAATGAAAATATTGATGCTGAAATGCAAGGATTAGAAGCAGAATTATTCTGGAGTCCTTCTAGTGTTCCAGGTCTACGTATAGATGCTCAAGTATCGTTTCTTGAAACCGAAGTTGCCAATAACACCTACTCTCTTAACCCACTTGACAAGATTGGAAGAAATCTTGGAGATACATCTGGATGGTTGGTTAAAGACTTTGGTAATGGTGCAACATGTGGATTCAAAAAGGCGTCAATTCTTGGGGGTATTGCAACGGGGGTTCTTAATATAAATCCTGCTGCTGGTGCTTTGGATATGATAGCGGCGGCGAAGACTATGTCAGTTAATAACATCGACTCAGCAGATCCTTCTGGTACTGTTGGTGCAGTTGCTCAAATATTTGGAATGGGCGCATTGCCGACTTTAGGTAACTGTGCAGTTATGAATACCAAATTAACAGCTGCTGGTCTTGGTGGCTTCTATGAACCTGAGTATGACATTAGCGGCAACGAGCTAGTTCAAGCTCCTGCAGTTACTGCTCATCTGGGCTTAGAGTATACTGCAGACCTTTCACAATCGAACCTTATGATTACATCGCGTATTGATTATTACTGGCAAGACGATTTCTGGACTCGCCTTTACAATATGCCTAGAGATGTTGTTGATGCTTGGGATGTCATTAATGCTCAAATAATTTTCCAATCAACCTCTGCACCTTGGTATGTAAGAATATGGGGTCAGAATCTTGCAGATGACGACAATATTACAGGTCATTACTTCACTGCTGAAGCCTCTGGTGGTTTCAGAAATGACTTCTTGTTAGACCCAAGAATGATTGGTGTAACTTTTGG
>CETV01046474.1_pt1 | contig 13075 bp, 6 predicted proteins | sample 531451 | NCBI WGS metagenome assembly CETV01 (sample SAMEA2623155, study PRJEB7988) | marine metagenome | isolation source: saline water (ENVO:00002010), including | reverse complement strand
GAAAGCAAATAAACACATGCCTAAAAATATCAATAAAAATATTTTTTATGGACTCCCTAAAAAACAAGGCATGTATAACCCCTCTAACGAACATGATTCATGCGGAGTTGGATTTATCGTAGATATGCAGAATCGAAGATCTCACAGCATAATAGAAAAGGCCTTATCTATGTTATGTAACCTTGAGCATAGAGGCGCAGTAGGTGCAGACCCTAAGGCTGGAGATGGCTCGGGTATCCTAATGCAGATTCCACATGAATTCTTTGACAAATCAATTGACAATTTTATCTTACCAAAGAACGGAGAATATGGCGTTGGCGTTTTCTTTATAAGAAAAAATGAAGAGAGCAAAAAAGTTATTCAAAAAATAACTGAGGGGATTTGTCATGAAGAAGAGGTATCATTTCTCGGATGGAGAGACTGCCCTACATATTCCGATGAACTTGGCTGGTCAGTTCATCCGTCCGTCCCATATGTTGTTCAACTTTTCGTTTCAATGCGTGATAAATACTCAAACCAGGATGACTTTGAAAGAAAACTATATATCTTACGGCAACGTATTGATAATGAGATCACGAAGTTGGACAAAAAATATTCGGGACAATTTTATATTGCCTCTTTTTCCTCAAGGACCATTTTGTACAAAGGAATGGTTCTATCGGACCAATTAGGGTCAATGGGAAACAAATTAGGTTTTTATGAAGATCTTTCTGATCCCAACATCCTTTCGTCTTTTGCCATCATTCATCAGCGATTTTCAACTAACACTTTTCCTACGTGGAGCCTTGCACAGCCTTTTCGGATGCTTTGCCATAATGGTGAGATCAATACATTAAGAGGAAATATTAATTGGATGAACGCAAGGCACAGTATTTTAAAATCCAAACTTTTTGGAGAAGATATTGAAAAGATCTGGCCAATAATTAAGGAAGACCAATCGGACAGCGCATCGTTTGATAATGCTCTTGAGCTCCTTGTAAGAGGCGGTTATTCGGTTTCTGAAGCCATGCTCATTATGATTCCAGAAGCATGGCAAAATGATCTCTTGATGAATCCCAAATTAAGAAGTTTCTATGAATTTTATGCACCGATTATGGAACCTTGGGATGGTCCTGCAAATATTGCTTTTACAGATGGAAAACAAATCGGTGCGATGTTAGATAGAAACGGATTGAGGCCTGCTCGCTATCTTATTACTGATGATGACGAAGTGATATTTGCATCTGAAATGGGGCTTCTTCCTCTTGAAGAGAATAAAATTATTGCTAAATGGAGATTGCAACCCGGAAAAATGTTACTAATTGACCTGGAAAAAAAATCTATAATTAAAGATGAAGAGATAAAGAAAACCTTGTCTCAAAAAAAACCTTGGAAAGAATTATTGGATTTGAATCAAATTAATTTATTAGATATCCAATCTACAAATAAAAATGAAAAAGGAATCCCAAGACTAAAATTACAACAAGCCTTTGGTTATTCCCAAGAGGATGAAAGTTTTCTTATGGATCCGATGACCAACACAGGTCAAGAAGCATTAGGTTCAATGGGTACCGACACACCGATTTCAGCTTTATCAAATAAATCAAAACTCCTTTATACATATTTTAAACAAAACTTTGCCCAAGTTACTAATCCACCTATAGATCCTATTCGTGAAGAACTGGTGATGTCTCTCTTCACTTATGTAGGACCAAGAAGAAATATTTTGGATTTAGAAGGATCGGATAGTTCTCACTATCTTAAATTAGAACAACCAATACTTACGGAAATCGACTTAGAAAAAATTAAAGAATTTGGAACTCAAAATAATTCTGTTTTATCTACAAAAACCCTTGATACAACATTTGAAAGCACTAAAGGTTTAAATGACTTTAAAAATGCTCTAACACGTCTCTGCTCTGAAGCAGAAGGAAATATATTAAACGGAGCAAAGGTATTAATACTTTCTGATAAAAAAGTTTCAGAAAAATTTATTCCACTACCAGCACTATTGGCAGTATCCGCTGTTCATCATCATCTTATTAAAAAGGGATTACGTACTTCCGCTGGTTTAATAATTGATACTGGAGAAGCAAGAGAGGTTCATCATTTTTGTTGCTTAGCGGGATACGGAGCGGATGCCATAAGTCCTTGGTTAGCCTTAAAAACTGCAAAAAATCTGGGTAAAGATCTGCAAACAAATGAAGCCGAAAACAATTTCATTAAAGCGGTCGGAAAAGGAATTCTAAAGGTCATGTCAAAAATGGGTATTTCTACTTATCAATCTTATTGTGGAGCACAAATTTTTGATGCTGTTGGTTTATCTTCTGATTTTGTTAAACAATATTTTACTGGAACCCATTCTATGGTTGAGGGTGTTTCCCTTAAGCAAATAGCAAAGGAAACTATTGAGCGTCATAAAAGTGCCTACAACACTTTATCTGGTCTCGAAAATATGTTGGAAGTTGGAGGTGAATATGCTCTGAGAGTAAGAGGTGAAGCACATATGTGGAATAGCGACAGGGTAAGAGATTTACAGCACGCAGTGCGTTCTAATGATAAAACAACTTACCAGAAATACGCTGAGTCCATAAACAATCAAGGCAATGAACTTATGACTATGAGAGGATTATTTCGGATCAAATCTGCCGAAGAATGTGGAAGGAATCCTATCCCAATGGAAGAAGTCGAAGATGCTAAAGATATAGTAAAAAGATTTGCAACTGGCGCTATGTCATTTGGCTCAATAAGTAGAGAAGCCCATACAAACCTAGCTATTGCTATGAATAGAATAGGAGGCCGATCAAACACAGGGGAAGGCGGAGAGGAATCTGATCGCTTTAAAACATTAGAAAACGGTGACTCGATGAGATCTTCTATTAAACAAGTAGCATCGGGGCGTTTTGGAGTAACAACCGAATATTTAGTAAATTCAGATATGATACAAATCAAAATGGCACAAGGAGCTAAACCTGGAGAAGGCGGGCAGCTTCCGGGTTACAAAGTCGACAAAACAATAGCTAAGGTTAGATATTCAACTCCTGGAGTTGGACTAATATCCCCCCCTCCTCATCACGATATATATTCTATAGAAGACCTAGCCCAATTAATTTATGATTTAAAAAATGCTAATCCTAGTGCTTATATTTCAGTTAAACTAGTTTCCGAGATTGGGGTCGGAACTGTAGCGGCAGGTGTATCTAAAGCCAAAGCAGATCATGTTACTATCTCCGGTTTCGAAGGTGGAACTGGGGCAAGTCCTCTTACATCAATAAAGCATGCAGGTAGCCCATGGGAAATAGGTATAGCGGAAACTCATCAAACATTGGTTCTCAATGGCCTAAGATCGAGAATAATTGTTCAGGTAGATGGAGGAATTAGGACGGGGCGAGATGTTGTTGTAGGAGCCTTATTAGGGGCTGATGAATTTGGATTCTCCACTGCCCCATTAATCGCCTCCGGTTGTATCATGATGAGGAAATGCCACCTTAATACATGTCCAGTTGGCATAGCGACTCAAGACAAGGAATTACGAAAATTGTTCAACGGTCAACCAGAACATGTAATAAATTTTTTCTTTTTTGTCGCAGAAGAAGTAAGAAAGCTTATGAGTGATCTTGGTTTTAAGACTTTTAATGAAATGATTGGAGAAAGTGATTGCTTAGACACCAATAAAGCTATCGACCATTGGAAGGCCAATGGGTTAGATTTTAAAAAACTTTTTTATATGCCGGAAAAATGGGAAGGAGACACGAACTTCAGGAGCCAAGAACAAAATCACAAAATTCATGACATTTTGGACAGAAAGTTAATTGATAAAAGCAAAGATGCTATTGAAAAAGGTGAACCTGTTAAAATACAAGTTAATATAAAAAATACTGATCGTACTACTGGCACTATGTTATCTAGCAAAATTGCGAAAAAATACGGACATAAAGGCTTGGATGACGACACCATAAATATACAACTTAAGGGTACAGCGGGACAAAGTTTTGGGGCTTTTTTATCTAAAGGAATCACATTGGACTTGCAGGGTGAAGCCAACGATTATGTGGGTAAAGGGTTGTCGGGAGGAAGAATAGCAATTCATCCCCATCCGGATTCAGGAATTATTCCAGAAGAAAGCATGATAGTAGGAAATACTGTTTTATATGGAGCTATTGATGGAGAATGTTATTTTAGAGGAATTGCTGGCGAAAGATTCGCTGTTAGAAATTCTGGCGCAACAGCAGTTATTGAAGGCGCAGGAGACCATTGCTGCGAATATATGACGGGTGGAGTAGTTGTTGTTCTAGGTGAGACAGGTAGAAACTTTGGCGCTGGCATGTCAGGCGGTATAGCTTATGTGTTAGATGAGAAAGACAAATTTACGGATCTTTTCAATCCACAAATGATAGAGCTAGAAAATATCTCTACAGGAAATGGTAAAGGAAATGAAAATTTTTATGACAGCTTATTATTCAATGACTCTGATAGGTTAAAAAAATTAATAGAGAACCATATAAGGTATACCAACAGTGAAAAGGCCAAAAATATTTTAGAGAATTTTGAAAAATACTTACCAAAGTTTAAAAAGGTGATGCCAATCGAATTCAGAAAAGTTTTACTAGAAAATATTCAAATTAAGGATATCGAAAAACAAAACAAGAAACCGATAGGTAAATAAAATGGGAAAAATAACTGGATTCATGGAGTTTGAAAAAAAAGAAAGAAATTATGTTGATATTTCAGAAAGAATTCAAAGCTATAAGGAATTCGTTCTTCCGCTTTCTGAAGAAGAAACTAAAAATCAGGCCGCAAGATGCATGGATTGTGGAATTCCTTACTGCCATTCGGGCTGCCCTGTAAATAATCAAATACCCGATTGGAACGATCTAGTTTATTTAGAAAAATGGAAAGAGGCTTTGGAAAATTTGCATTCAACAAATAATTTTCCCGAATTCACAGGAAGAATTTGTCCAGCTCCTTGCGAAGCATCGTGCACATTAAATCTTTATGAAGAACCTGTATCAATAAAGACAATTGAATGTGCAATAATTGACAAGGGCTATGAAAATAACTGGATAAATCCAATTATTGCCGAAAACAAAAATGGCAAGAATGTTGCCGTGATAGGCTCAGGTCCGGCTGGCCTTGCGTGTGCACAACAATTAGTTCGTGTTGGATATGAAGTTACCGTTTACGAAAAGAATCAGAAACCTGGAGGTCTTTTACGTTATGGCATACCAGATTTTAAAATGGAGAAAATTCTCATTGATAAAAGAATAGAGCAGATGTCTCTGGAAGGCGTTAATTTTCAAACAAATGTACATGTAGGAGTAGATATTCCATTACGTTCCATTGTAGATAACTTTGATGCTGTTGTTTTAACAGCCGGAGCTGAGTTTCCTAGAGATCTAGGAGTTCCTGGAAGAGACCTTGATGGAGTCCATTACGCTATGGATTTTTTACCTCAACAAAATAAAAGGGTATCAAATGAAGACCTTAATAATGTAAAAGAAATTACCGCAAGCAATAAAGATGTAATAGTTATTGGTGGTGGAGACACCGGTTCAGACTGTATAGGTACCTCAATAAGACAAGGTGCAAACTCGGTTACCCAGCTTGAAATCATGCCCATACCCCCCGAATCTGAAAACAAAAAAATTACTTGGCCAAATTGGCCTCTCAAACTGAGAACCTCATCTAGCCAGGAGGAAGGTGCTTTGAGAGATTTTTCTGTGATGACGGAATCGATTGGTGGAGAAGAGGGAAAAGTAACGGTTATAAACTGTATTCGTGTGAACGATAAAATGATGCCTATTCACAATTCAAATTTTCAATTAAAAGCGGATTTGATTTTGTTAGCTATGGGTTTTTTACATCCTATTCACCATGGAATGATAGAAGATCTGAACTTGGATCTTGATGAAAAAGGAAATGTTAAAGCCGATAGTAAAAATTATATGACTAGCAAAGATAAGATTTTCTCAGCAGGCGACATGCGTCGCGGGCAATCACTAGTTGTTTGGGCTATTAGGGAAGGACGACAGTGTGCAAGCAGTGTTGACTTTTATTTATCAGGAAAAAGGAGTCTCCCTTTTTAAAAAGCCATTCTTAAAAGATCATCTACAACCCGTTCAAGATCCTTTAAGGAGCTGCAATATCTAGCTTTACCGCAATAAGGTAGAAATCTTTTCATTTCCGAATCTCCTGTTCCCCACAAACCTTTTGGCTCTGGGTTTAAGAAAATGACTCTTTTTGATTTTTCTTGAAGAGATTTAAGAATATCTGCCCGAGGATCTCCAAAGTTTGATCTAGCATCTCCCAAAATAATCAAGGTTGTTTTTTTATCGATTTCAGTTTCAATAAAGCCTTCCAAATCGATAAGGGCCTGACCATAATCCGTTGATCCACCTCCGTAAAGAAGTAATGTCTCTGCCGAAGCCTCTTCAATATCTTTTGTTTCAAATAAATCAGTTACCTCACCAGCTTTATTGGAGAAAGCAAATGTCCTTATATGAGGCAATACCTCAGACAAGCTATATAAAAACATGAGGAAAAAACGGGCAACATTTGCAACCGAACCAGAAACATCACATAAAGTAATTACCTTGGGTCTGTTTACTTTAGTTTTCTTCCATACAGTTTCAAAAAGCAGTCCATCATATCCTTGGTTAGCCCTTAATGTTGACCTTACATCCAATTGACCACGATTAGCTTTCTTCTTACGCCGTGAATGCAGAGATACCAGTCTTTTGGCCATCTTCCGTACAATATTAATCATTATAGCCAAATCCGATCTATCTACTTGCGAAAGTCGAACTTGGGATAGGGCTTCTTCACGTAACTGCCGTCCTGATTGAGATGTTCGCAATTTAACTTGCTGCTCTACATAATCACGGATCTCTAAACGAATTCTTTCCCTCAACTCCTTAAGGTCATTTTCTCTTTCTAAATTTCCTTCTCTTGATGCTTGAAAAATATCGTTATTTAATTTTTCTAAACCCATAAATTCAAATATTTTCCTTGTAAACATACCTGTTTGAGTAAAAAGACGGATCTGGGATAAACCAACTTCTCTTGAAGCTAGAGCCATTGAAGACATCAAAGCGGTACGATCCGACTCGTTGTACATAGATTCCAAGTCCTCTTCTCCAGGGAAAATATCTTGATCTAGTTCAGAATCTATATCTTTATTTGCATCATTAAAATTATCGTCTTTTTTATCATCAGGACTTGAAAAATTCATATAGCTTTCTTTGAAAAAATTTTCATAGCATTCTTCAAAAATTTCTTTCTCTCTTAAACTTTTAGCAAGAGATTGGGATAAACTCTCTTTAAGTAAAATTTTATCTTCTAATCCGACAACTGAAGCTACATTCATAGCGTCTATCGTCTCAGATGTTGATATTCTCACATCAGAGGCTCTTAGAACTTTTATAAAATCCCTAAGGAAATCGACCATAATTACTTTGTCTCATTAAGTGAAACCCTAACAAGGGCTTCTATCTCTGAATCAGCAGTGTCAATATCGCTTTGAAATTTAAGAAGGACATTTAAAGTTTCTCTTACTATGACCGGATCTAAAGTTTTAATATTAAGTAGCACTAGGGATTTTCCCCAATCTATTGTTTCTGAAACTGAGGGAACCTTTTTAAGATCTAACTCCCTTAGGTTCTGTACAAAAGAAACAAGATGCATCCTTAATTTTTTATCAAGTTCAGGTACCCTAGAGATAATAATCTTTTCTTCTAATGTAGAATCTGGAAAAGGAATATAAAGATGTAAACACCGCCTTTTTAGAGCGTCACCTATTTCTCTAGTATTATTTGAGGTGAGAAAAACAACCGGTCTAACTTTTCCGGATATAGTTCCTATTTCTGGAACGGACACCTGATAATCAGATAGGATTTCCAGCAGAAATGCTTCAAACTCATCATCCGATTTATCTATTTCGTCTATTAGGAGTACAGATCCTTCATTGCTATTTATTGCTTTGAGAAGGGGTCTGGGTTCCAAAAACTTTTCTGAGAAAAATATATCATCAAAATCATGTAAACTTTCTAAAGATTCCTCCAAGCCAATAGTATCAGAAATAATATCATTAAGTTTGTCTTTGAGAACTTGTGTATAAAGTAATTGTTTTCCATACTTCCACTCGTAAAGTGCTTTTGCCTCGTCTAATCCCTCATAGCATTGCAAACGAATGAGGGGCTTTTTCATCCAGGTTGAAGTCGCTTTAGCTAACTCTGTTTTTCCAACTCCAGGGGGTCCTTCCACAAGAATAGGTTTTTCTAGTGCTTGGCTTAAATAAATAGCCGTAGCGATGTGGGAATTACAAATATACCCTTCCCTTTCAAAATTAGCCTGGATCTCTTCTATGGACTCCTTTGACTTATTTGTTGAAGATAACTTTGCTTTTGCCAATTAAATCTCCTATTGTCTGACTTCCAATAATTGAGGTAGCATATACTTATTTAGCTTATGCGAAAGGAAAAAATATGGTTGTAATTAATGATGTAACTAATTTTGGAACGGACTCAAATATTGCAATATTGACGCTAAACTCACCTCCAGTAAATGCTCTTTCTGCACAAGTAAGAGAGGGATTACATGAAGGAATAAAAAAAGCTAAGGACGATAAATCTGTAGAAGCTATAGTTCTCATATGTAAAGGAAGAACATTTATCGCTGGCGCTGATATTACTGAATTTGGCAAAGAACCTCAAGGACCATCGCTTTTCGAAGCGTTAGATATGATTGAAAATTCTAACAAACCGGTCATAGCAGCTATTCATGGAACAGCTTTAGGTGGTGGTTTAGAAGTAGCGCTTACATGCCATTATCGCATCGCAATACCTTCCGCCAAATGTGGCTTGCCTGAAGTTCAACTCGGATTACTCCCTGGAGCAGGTGGAACACAAAGACTTCCACGTGTAGTCGGGGTCGAAAAGGCCCTCCAAATGGTTACATCAGGTCAACATGTTTCTGCAAAAGAATGCTTGAAAATGGGATTAGTTGACGAATTAGCTTCCGAGGAAAAATTGTTGGAAGGTGCCGTAATCTTAGCAAAAAAAATAGTATCGGAAAAAAGACCGCTAGTAAAAATTAGAGACATGAATGAAAAGGTTGATGCTGCCAAAGGAAATGAAACTATATTTTCAGAATTTCGTAAATCAATTGCCAGACGGGCCCGTGGATTTCTTGCTCCTGAATACAATATTCAATGCATAGAGGCCGCTGTAAATCTTCCCTTTGATGAAGGTATAAAGACTGAAAGAAAGCTTTTCATGGAGTTAATAACAAGCAATCAATCCGCTGCCCAGAGATATGCTTTTTTTGCTCAAAGACAGGTAGCAAAAATTCCTGACATCCCTAAGGAAACTGAAATTAAATCTGTAAAATCAGTCGGTGTTATAGGGGCAGGAACCATGGGGGGAGGAATATCAATGAATTTTGCTAATGTCGGTATTCCAGTAAAAATTATAGAACAAAATCAAGAAAGACTAGACAAGGGATTAAGTATTATAAGGAAAAATTATGAAAATACTGCCAATAAGGGGCGTATAAGTTTTGATGATGTAGAAAAAAGAATGGATCTTATTGAAGGCAATACTTCTCTTGATCAACTTAACGATTGTGATTTAATTATTGAGGCAGTATTTGAAAATATGGAACTTAAAAAGGATATCTTTAGACAACTTGACCAAATTGCTAAGGAGGGCACTATCCTTGCGACCAACACTTCAGCCTTAAATGTTAATGAGATAGCAGATGAAACCAAAAGACCAGAGGATGTTATAGGATTACATTTCTTTAGTCCTGCAAATGTAATGCGTTTATTGGAAATAGTTCGTGGAGAAAAAACCTCTAAATCAGTTGTTGCATCTTCCATGTCAATTTCAAAAACAATTGGCAAAATTGCAGCCGTTGTCGGAGTGTGTCCTGGATTTGTAGGTAACAGGATCCTCGCACAAAGACAAAGAGAGGCCAACAAGCTAATTCTAGAAGGAGCTTTACCGTGGGATATTGACGATGCTTTATTTGAATTTGGATTTCCAATGGGGCCTTTCGCTATGTCCGATTTAGCGGGATTAGATATAGGATGGGATAAAGAAACATCTAAAGGAGAAACACTCAGAGATCGTCTTTGCGAGTCAGGACGATTGGGTCAGAAATCTGGAAAAGGTTTCTACGTTTATGATGAAAAAAGAAACAAATCACCTGATCCTGAAGTTGAAGCTCTTATCCGAGAATTTGCAGAAAGCAAACAAGTGCTAAGACGTGAAATCTCTAAAGAAGAAATTCTCGAAAGGAGCTTATACCCTATGATTAACGAGGGTTTTAAAATCTTAGAAGAAGGGATGGCTATACGTGCGAGTGATATTGATATAGTTTGGATAAATGGATACGGTTGGCCAATTTACGAAGGAGGGCCAATGTTTTATGGAAACCTTGTCGGATTTGATAAGATTTTAAGCTGGCTTCAAAAGATGGAAGGCGAACACGGTTCAGATTTTGCTCCGTCGTCTTATCTTGAAAAGGTTGTTAAAGAAAATATTAATATTTTTGGCTAAACATGAAGATTGCTGTAATAGGATGCGGATACGTAGGATTGGTGACGGGAGCCTGCTTAGCAAATGATGGGCATCATGTCGTATGCATAGACAATCAAAAAGAAAAAATCGACATCCTTTTGAACAATAAAATCCCAATATACGAACCTGGTCTTGAGGATATTATTTCAAATAATCTTATAAATGGAAAATTATCTTTTGAGTTGAACATTGATAACGCTGCCTCCAATGCAGAGGTTATATTTATAGCTGTTGGTACACCTACCGACGAAGAAACAGGAAATGCCGACCTCACCCAAATCTATAACTGTACAAGAGAACTTGCTGGGGTACTTAAAGAGAATGCTTTAGTAATTGTTAAATCCACTGTACCGGTTGGAACATGTGATGAAATAGAAAATATTCTAAATGAAAAAAATAAACATCAGAATTTCAAAGTTTTATCAAACCCTGAATTTCTTCGCGAAGGTAACGCAATATATGATTTCGAAAATCCCGATCGAATAATCATAGGTTCAGATGAAGACAATATTCGAGATGTTGTAAAAGAAATTTACAAGGGTCGCAAAAATGAACAGAAGATTGTTTTTACATCTCGAAGGTCATCGGAATTAATAAAATATGCGAGCAATTCAATGCTTGCCATGAGAATAATCTTTATAAACGAAATCGCCGATTTATGTGAAAGGGTGGGCGCAGATATTACCGATGTTGCTAAAGGTATTGGTCTTGACAAAAGAATAGGCCCTTATTTCTTAGAGCCAGGACCAGGATTTGGTGGGTCATGTTTTCCAAAAGATGCTCGCGCATTAATAGAATCCGGTAAAAAATATGGAGCACCACAAACCCTACTTGAAAGCGTTATTAAAGGAAACGAAAGTCGAAAGAAGAATTTGTCCAAAAAAATATCAGAAATATTGGATATACCTTCAGAAAATAAAATAGGTGTTCTTGGTGTAACGTTTAAAGCCGAAACTGATGACATGCGAGAGGCCCCTAGTCTTTCTATTCTGCCCGATTTAACAAATATAGGCTTAAACATATCAGTCTATGATCCAGCTGGGATGGAAGAAGCCACAAAATTGATAAAAAACGTCAAGTGGGTAGAAAATTCCTATGAAGTTGCTAATGATGCTTCCTGTATAATCATACTAACGGATTGGCAAGAATTCAAAGATCTTGATTTAAACAAAATTAAGAACGCCATGAAGAGGCCGCTGATATATGATTTTCGTAATATTTATAATCCTGATAATATGAAAAAACTGGGTTTTGAATACTATTCAGTTGGCAGAGGTTAAAAATGGGAAAAGCAATAATAGATGTGGCCAAAAAAGTTCTCGACGATGAAGCCAGCGGATTGAGTCTGTTAAGAGATTTTTTTGACACAAATTTTGTAAATGCAGTCAATAAAATTTATTCTTCTAATGGAAAAGTAATTGTTTCCGGTGTTGGTAAATCTGGTCACATTGGAAGGAAAATATCAGCAACATTCTCGTCGACTGGTACCCCTTCCTATTTTGTCCATCCCACAGAAGCCAGTCATGGTGACATGGGTATGGTAAGTACAAACGACATCATTTTTGCTATTTCTTGGTCGGGTGAAACGTCAGAACTTGGAGATCTTGTTCGTTTCTCTCAGGATAATAACATTCCCCTTATATCTCTCACAGCATCCAAGGAAAGCAATCTCGCTAAATCATCTGATATATCTCTTGTTCTTCCTAAAGCAACCGAAGCATGTCCAAATGGCTTGGCGCCAACAACCTCTACAACAATGCAGCTTGTTGTAGGTGACGCACTTGCCATCTGTCTTCTAAACGAAAGGGGATTTGATAAAGAAAAATTCAAATCACTTCATCCCGGTGGACAACTCGGAGCAGCTTTGTCTTCCGTTAGTGAAATTATGCATGTGGAAAAAAATATGCCGCTGATAGAATCCGGCACACCTATGTCTGAAGCCTTAATTGGTATCTCAGAAAAGGGTTTCGGATGCGCAGGAATTATCAAAAATGATGAGTTAATAGGTATTGTCACAGATGGAGATTTAAGAAGGCACATGGGCCCTGAATTACTTGATCAGAATGTTGATGATGTTATGACAAAAAACCCTAAAACCGTGAGTAAAAATATGCGTGCATCTGATGCGCTTGACCTTATAAATAATCTTGGTATACAAGGCCTATTCGTTACGGAGGAAGGAAGCAAGCCAAAAGGTTTTATTCATTTTCATGATCTTATAAGGATAATAAAAACTTAGTCTTGATTAGCAAAATGAAGCTTTATTTAAACATCCTCTGCATATTCTTATGCATTTCAATAACTCCAGTTTTTTCACAAGTAATTGATGAAATAGTTGTAACAGGAAATAAAAGCAAAAGCCTTTTATTAAATAGCGCAGGAAACATTGCCTATATTGGGGAAGAAGAAATAGTATTTATCAGCTCACACGCTCCGGCAGAAATCCTTAACCGCCTGCCTGGCTTTTACATCAGTCAAGGAAGTGGTCAAGAACATTTAACATCTATTAGATCACC
>CETV01014185.1_pt1 | contig 13146 bp, 10 predicted proteins | sample 531451 | NCBI WGS metagenome assembly CETV01 (sample SAMEA2623155, study PRJEB7988) | marine metagenome | isolation source: saline water (ENVO:00002010), including | reverse complement strand
TCGACACTGGCCTATGTCAGCCCGATGCAGTTCGAAGCCAACTGGCTCGCCGGCCAACCCCAGCAAGCCAGTGCGTAGTCCAGCTGTGGGATACGGAATCCAGGGGCAAGGTCATGCCGCTTGGAGCTATGGAACGCACATCCCTTAGGAATGCGAATGCCCTGCCCGGACGCCAAACCAGATTGCGAGCAATGCGGGCACTAGAAGGCCGATAGCCGCAAGCACGTCACCCCACCCGTCGGAGACCAGCCCGGCCAACAGCCCCGCCATCGTCAGCAAGGCGATCGCCACCGGCCACCTGAAGATCTGCCAGCCCGTCATCGGGTGGCCTCTTGTGCCGCGGTGGCCAGCGGCTCGACCTCAGCCCAGGCGGTGGCCAGCCGGCTCTCGCGAGCACGCCTGCGGGTGAACCACAGATACAAGCCGCTGCCGAGCACCATGATGGTGATGACGTCCAGCGCCGCCCACAGGATCTGCATCGGTCGTCCACCGTAGTCGCCGAAATGAAGCGGCTGCGAGACCAACAGAGCTGTGACGTACCAGGGCAGGTCTAGTGCAGCCGTCACCTCCGTGGTCTGCGCGTCGACCAGCACCGGCTTGAAGAGCCGCGCCGACATCGGCTCGGTGCCGCGCATGAACACGGCATAGTGGTGCGGACTCGAGAGCAAAGTACCGGGGAACGACACGAACGCAAGCCGCATGTCAGGCTGGACGCGCTGGGCCGCGTCGGCTGCGGCCTGAAGCGACGCCAGCGTGGCCGGCAGCGGCAGCGCCTTGTACGGAGCAGTGACCTTGCCGAGCTGGTCGAACTGCCAGAATTTGATCACGAGGTCGGCCCAGGTGTTGATGACGCCGGTGAATCCCACCACCAGTGCCCAGCTCAGCGTCACCACCCCCAGCATGTTGTGCATGTCCAGCCACTTGAGCCGGGCTGACCGGTCCTTGCGCACCCTGCCGAACGGCAGCTTGCGCATGAAGGGCGCGTACAGCACCACGCCCGAGACGATCGCAACGACCAGCAAGATGCCCATCAGGCCGAGGAAGAGCTTGCCCGGCAGCCCGGCGAACAGGTCGACGTGGAGCTTGAACATCACGTAGATGAAGCCTTCCTCGGCGGGCGGCTCACCCAGCACCTGGCCTGTACGGGCGTCGACGACCACGGTCTTCGTGCCTTCCTGAGCCATCGGCGTGGGCGCGAAGCCGACCATCCACGTGTCTTTCTCATCCGGCTCCTGGAACACGAAGGTGGGTACAAGGCCCTGCGCCCGTGTCTGTGCATTCGTGACCACGGCGTCCAGGGACGCGCGTGGCGAGTCTGCCGGCATCTCCGGCGCCTCCACTTCGGTACCCAGCAGGTGGCCGATCTCGTGGTGAAAGATCAATGGCAGCCCGGTCAGGCACAGGAGCAGCATGAAGACCGTGCAGACCAGGCTGCTCCACGTGTGCAGCCAGGTCCAGATGCGCAGGCTCTTCGTCGTCATCGGTCTTCTCCGGGTCGGCAGGGCAGGAGTGGTCTCAGAAATCGGCCTTCACGTTCACCCCGACGGTCCGGGGCTCGTTGACGTAGGCCTGGTTGAAGGCAGTGAAGCGGCTGAACTGCACCAGCTTGTCGAACACGTTGTTGACGTAGCCGGTCAGCGTGACGTTGGCGATGCGGTACTGCACGTTGACGTTGGCCAGTCCGTAGCCTGGCAGCCGGTCCGCTGCCACGTTCTCGTAGTCGGTGTAGCGCTTGCTCGCGAAGGCCAGGTCGCCGCCCACGACCAGGCGCGGCAGGACTTCCATCGAACCGTTGATGTTGGCCGTGACGCGCGGCGCCAGGCCAAGCTGATTGCCGTTCTTGCTGTTGTTCGCGGCCGATCCGAAGTCGATGATCCGCGTGTCGAGCAGGCCGAGGGCGAAGCCCACCTTGGCCTTCGCGTCGGGGCGGTAGGCCACGTCAACCTCGAGCCCACGGGTTCGTGCCCTGGCCAGGTTGACGTTGATGCCATCGTTCGGGCCACCAGGTCCGATGCCACTGACCTGCGTGTCATGCAGGCGGGTGAAGAACAGGTTGGCGTTGGCGGTGAGCCTGCGGTCCAGCCACTGCGTGCGCGCCACGAGTTCGACCGTCTGTGCCGTCTCCTTGCGGTACTGGTAGGGCGTGAAGGTCACGAAGCTCACACCGCCGCCGCTCGGGTTGTAGCCCTTGTAGGCCACCACGCTGAAGGCGGCGTCCGGACTCAGGTTGTACGTTGCACCGAACTTCGGCAGGAAGACCCGATTGCGTTCGTCGAAGGCGTACGTCAGCGCACCGCCAAACGCCGAGAAGTTGCGGCGCTGGCGGTCGTCGATCAGCCGGCCCGCGGCCAGCAGGTCCCATTCGGGACTGATCTGCAGCGTGGCATCGGCGAAGAGTGACTGGCTCGTGGCGTGGTCGTCTGCGGTCAGCGCGAACAGCGATCCGGGCTTGCCCAGGTCGTCGCGTTCACGCTCCTTGATGAAGGCGCCGAAGACGGCGCTCGTGCGGCCCTGCCGGGCCTTGTAGACGAACTTCGGCTCGAGGGCCGTCTCCGTCGAGTCGAAGGTGAAGTCCAGAAAGGCGGCCGGATCGGGCTGCCCGACGATCGGCGGCCCGAACTTGGTGCTTGCCTTCTGCTGCGAGAGCACGGCATCGAAGGTCCATTCGCCGTTGATCTCATAGTTGGCGTTCAGCGCAGCCACGCGGGTGTCGGAGTCGAACCAGCCGTAGCTGGTGCTCGTGATCTCGCGGCGTGTCGAATTCGACGCCAGGTCGTTGGTGTAGGCATTGCGCCGTCGTTCCTGCTCGAGGGTGAGCTTCAACGTCAGCGCGTCGGACGGTGCCAGCAGCGCCTTGAAGCGGTAGCGGCCGTACTTCGTGCGTCCGAATTCGTCGCGGTCATCTGCGGTCACCCCGCTGCCGACGAAGCCCGAGTAGTCGATCGCGTTCTTGCCGTCGATAGCTTCTCCGGTGAATCGGATGGCAAGGCTGTCGCCAAGCATTTTGTTGACCATGAACGCGCCGTTCAGGGTGGTTCGCTCGGTGTGCGCGCCGACCTGGACTGCGTACTCGTCCTTGAAGACCGGGTCCCTGGTCGTCTGCACGATGGCGCCTGCCAAGGCGTTCTGCCCCAGCAGCGTCGACTGTGCGCCGCGATACACCTCGATCTGCGCCAGATCCCAGAAGCTGCCCTGGCCGTCGGGCGTGGCGCCGTAGGTTCGAGCGACGCCGTCGATGTAGTTGCTCATGCGCGGGTTCGCGCCGGTGACGGCGCCATTGCCACCGTTGGCGACGCCGTTCCCGTCCAGCCCGCGGACCGTGGGGAGGAAGCCATCCGTCTGCTGGGCCACGTTGGGGATGCGCCCGACGACGTCGAACGCGGACTGCATCCCGATCGTGTCCTGCTCGCCGAGCACCGACACGCTCTGCGTGGCCTGCTGACGCCCTTGCGCGCGCTTGGTGCCCACGATCACGACCTTGTCGAGTTCCTGCCCCTGCGTCGTGGACGTTCTCAGAGCGACGGTTCCGTCGGCCGCCACGCTGGCCGCCAGGCCAGTGCTGGCCAGCATGTTGTCCAGGGCCTGGCGGGCGGTCAGTGCGCCTCGGGCACCCGCGGTACGACGACCTTCCGTGAGGCCGGAATCGGCGTCGATCCTGAGCCCGCTCTGGGTTGCCAGGCTCCGCAGTGCATCAGCCAGTGCGCCGGCCGGGATGTCGACCTGCAGGGTGCGCTCGAGTGGCGCGACTTGTGCAATGGCCTGGACCGTGCCCAGCGCGAGCACGACCGCCAGGGTGGGAGCCGCAAGTGCGAAGTGGCGGTGCCACGTAGGGTGGTGGACAGAAGCGGTGTTGCGGCTCAGGCGGTCCATCGTCCTCATCCATGCTCAGTGACTTCGTTCCAAGTCAGAGCGCCCGAGCCACATGTGATCTGACGGGTCACGCGTGTGGCGAAGGGCGTCTGTGTAGGCTGCGGCGAATTGCAGCCGAGCTCAATGGCTGGCGAAGGCTGGCGACGAGCGGCAATGCGCGAACGGTCGCGCCTGCGACCACAACTATATGCGAATGCGAAGCAATCGCGAAAAACTCCGAGGGTGTCGACCGTCATCGGCTTCGGCAGCGTTGCGCTAACCCGGATCTTTCACGAACCGCTGGCTGATCGTCCTGGCGCAGGCGGGTGGGGCTCTGGGTGGTGTCACTGGGGGGCAGGCGGCCCAGCGGCGCTGGCGGTCCCTGCTGTCGGCGGCATAGTCGAAGTCGCCATGCAAACGCTGCTTGGTGCCGCGGGCCTGGTACTGATCGGCCAGTGCCAGTATGGACAGCTCTGAACCGCCGCGGGCATGAACTGACCCCGAGAAGTAGGACACAGTTCAAGAGGTCCCGTGGGGAAGCACGAAACAAGGCTCAAGCTCAGAAAGCTGCTCGCCCGGAGGTCAGTGCCGGAGGAGAAAGTACGTACCTGCCGGCTCAAGCTCGCCTGGCCACCTGAGGTCTGGCGGGTTCAAAGCCGGCGGCTCAGGCGGCTGCATAGGGTTCCCGGGCACGGGCGTTCTCATCGATTTTCAAGGTTCGGCCCAGGGCAGGGTGCGCCCGTTGATTGCACTGGGTGCGTTCGCAGACCTTGCAACCGGGGCCGATGGGCGTCGTGGCCTCGGCCTTGTCCAGCGCCATGCCTCGGCCATAGACCAGGCGCGGCGCATGCCGCACGTCGCAGCCCAGCGCCAGCGCAAATTGCCGCGCAGGCTGCCCGAAGCCGCCATCGCGGTGCGTGATGCAGCGCGCCACCCAGAGGTAGATGCGGCCGTCGGGCATCTGGGCCAGCTGGGTGAGCACCTTGTCAGGTTGGCTGAAGGCTTCGTAGACGTTCCACAGTGGGCAGGTGCCGCCGGTGCGCGAGAAGTGGAAGTCGGTCGCCGATTGACGCTTCGAGATGTTTCCCGCCCGGTCGACTCGGATGAAGAAGAACGGTACGCCAGGCGCCTCGGGCCTCTGCAGCGTGGAGAGGCGGTGGCACACCGTCTCCACGCTGACGCCGAAGCGACGGGCCAACAGGTCGATGTCGTAACCCAGCGACTCGGCTGCCGTGCGAAAGGCGGCATAGGGCAGCACCAGCGCACCGGCAAAGTAGCTTGCCAGGCCGATGCGCGCCAGCGCGCGCGCCTCATCGGTGTGGAAAGCGGCGCCGGCCACGAGGTCGTGCATCAGCGTGCCCGCCTCGGCAAAGGCCAGCTGCACCGCCAGCTGGAAGCTGCGCTGGCCGGCCTCGAGTTCCGGGGCCAACAGCAGCACTCGCTCAGCCGCGTCGAAGCGCCGCAGGCCGTGACCCTCCGGCAGCGCCGCCTGCCGCACGGTGATGCCGTGCCGCTGCTCGAGCAGGCGCTGCAGCGCCGGCGCCAGCTCACCGGCCAGGCTGGAAGCCACGCGCAGCTGCCCATGCAGAGACTCGGCCAGGGCGTCGAGATCGGCCACGTGGTTGTGCCGCGCATAGAAGAAGTCGCGCACCGCCTCATGCGGCTGCACGGGCCCGATCTGGCTCAGCACCTCACGGTTGCCCAGCTCATGCGCCAGCACTTCCAGGCGTGTGCGGGCCTCGCCGGCCTGGCGGTGCAGGTCGATCACACGCTGCGCAACGCCGGGCATCTGCTGCGCCAGGGCCTGCAGCTCGGCCATCGCGGTGGGCGGGTGGTCGCCCGTGTCGGCCAACGCTTCCTGCAGCTGCGCGATCAGCCGCGCCTCCTCGTCTTCGGAGAACCACTGCAGGTCGATGCCCAGCACCGACTGCAGCCTGAGCAGCACCGGCACGGACAGCGGCCGCTGGTTGTTTTCAAGCTGGTTCACATAGCTCGGTGAGAGGGACAGCGCGTTGGCGAGTGCCGCCTGGCTCATGCCCCGTTGTTCGCGCCACGCCCGCAGCCGCACCCCCATGAATGTCTTGCGCATCCCACCTCCTTCGTCCACCCCAACATTCGCAAACTTCGCAGATCCACAAACGAAGCTTCGCTTTCATTCGCTCATTCAGGCATTGATCGGACGGCTGAGCATAGCGAACATTGCGAACTCGCCAAACCTGACACCCGCCGGATCCGATGGAGCGCACACAGACCTGCCGACCTGAAGCGATGACCGCTGGAACTCCGGGGCCGGCGGATCGCCTCACCTTGACCGAGCTCGTGCTGCCCTCGCTGACCAACCACTACGGCACCCTCTTCGGGCCCCACGGGCTGGCCTTGCTGGGCAAGGCCGCCTACCTGGTCGCCACGCGCTGCACGCGGCAGGCCATCGTCATGGTCGGCGCGAACCGGATCGAGTTCCTGCGACCTGCGCCTGTGGGCGCACTGCTGCGGTTGGAGGCAGGCATCAGCCGCGTTGGCCGCACATCCTTGACCGCCCGTGTCACGGCCTGCTTCGATGCGGGGCCAGGCACATGTGCACAGACTGTGCTGAGCGGCGACTTCGAGATGGTGGCTGTGGACCAGCACGGCCGCCCGACGCCGGTCGTCACACCGGCGCTCGCTGCACCGGCCGACACCTGACCGGCGGCCAGACCAGATCCCACCCCTTCCACGCCACGCCAACCCAGGACATCCCGATGAGCGACACCGCGACGCCCACCCCTTTCAAGGCCAAGAAGTCGGTCGCGCTGTCCGGCGTCACTGCCGGCAACACTGCGCTGTGCACCGTCGGCCGCACCGGCAACGACCTGCACTACCGCGGCTACGACATCCTCGACATCGCCGAGGTGTGCGAGTTCGAGGAGATCGCCCACCTGCTGGTGCACGGCAAGCTGCCCACCCGGCCCGAACTCAAGGCCTACAAGACACGGCTGAAGGCCCTGCGCGGCCTGCCGGCCAGCGTCAAGGATGCACTGGAGCAACTGCCCGCCAGCGCGCACCCGATGGACGTGATGCGCACCGGTGTCTCGGCGCTGGGCTGCATCCTGCCCGAGAAGGATGACCACAACCTGGCCGGCGCGCGCGACATCGCCGACCGGCTGATGGCCAGCCTGGGCTCGATGCTGCTGTACTGGTACCACTGGAGCGCGCAAGGCAAGCGCATCGCGGTGGAGACCGACGACGACTCCATCGGCGGACATTTCCTGCACCTGCTGCATGGCGAGAAACCGAGCGCGAGTTGGGTGCGGGCGATGCACACCTCGCTCAACCTGTATGCCGAGCATGAGTTCAACGCCAGCACCTTCACCGCCCGTGTGATCGCGGGCACCGGCAGCGACATGTACTCGGCGATCGCCGGTGCCATCGGTGCGTTGCGCGGCCCCAAGCACGGCGGTGCCAATGAGGTGGCTTTCGAGATCCAGAAACGCTACGACAGCCCCGACGAGGCCGAGGCCGACATCCGCGACCGGGTCGAGCGCAAGGAGGTGGTGATCGGTTTCGGGCACCCGGTGTACACCGTCAGCGATCCACGCAACGTCGTCATCAAGGGCGTCGCCCGTCGCCTGTCGGAAGATGCGGGCTCGACCAAGATGTTCGACATCGCCGAGCGCCTGGAGGCGGTGATGTGGGAGGTCAAGAAGATGTTCCCCAACCTCGACTGGTTCAGCGCCGTCAGCTACCACCTGATGGGCGTGCCCACCGCCATGTTCACGCCGCTGTTCGTCATTGCCCGCACCAGCGGCTGGGCGGCGCATGTCATCGAGCAGCGCATCGACAACAAGATCATCCGGCCCAGCGCGAACTACACCGGTCCCGAGGACCAGGTCTTCGTGCCGCTGGACCAGCGCCAGTGACGGGCCGCGCCATCGCCATGAAGGCCCGCTTTCGCAAGCCCCTGCCCGGTACCACGCTGGACTACATCGATGCCCGCGCGGCGGTCGAGGCGCTGCGCCCCGGCGCCTGGGCCGGCCTGCCGTACACCGCGCGTGTGCATGCCGAAAACATCGTGCGCAAGGCCGATCCGGCCCTGGTCGACGAGAGCCTGCTGCAACTGATCGAGCGCAGGCGCGACCGCGACTTCCCTTGGTACCCGGCGCGTGTGGTGTGCCACGACATCCTGGGACAGACGGCGTTGGTCGACCTCGCCGGCCTGCGCGACGCCATCGCCGAGCGGGGCGGGGACCCGTCCCGCGTCAACCCAGTGGTGCCGGTGCAACTGATCGTGGACCACTCGCTGGCCGTGGAGTGTGGCGGGGACGACCCGCAGGCCTTCAGCAAGAACCGCGCGATCGAGGAGCGTCGCAACGAGGACCGCTTCCACTTCATCGAGTGGTGCGCCACCGCGTTCGACAACGTGGATGTGATTGCGGCGGGCAACGGCATCATGCACCAGATCAACCTGGAGAAGATGTCGCCGGTCGTGCATGCCGAGGTCGAGGAGCAGGGTGGGCTGGCCTACCCCGACACCTGCGTGGGCACCGACAGCCACACGCCGCATGTCGATGCGCTGGGTGTCATCTCGGTCGGCGTGGGTGGCCTGGAGGCCGAGAACGTGATGCTGGGCCGCGCCTCCTGGATGCGCACGCCCGACATCGTCGGCGTCGAGCTGACGGGTCAACGTGCGCCCGGAATCACAGCCACCGACCTGGTGCTGTCGCTGACCGAGTTCCTGCGCCAGCAGAAGGTGGTGGGGGCCTACCTGGAGTTCTTCGGCGACGGCGTGCCGGACCTGACGATCGGCGACCGCGCCACCATCGCCAACATGGCGCCCGAGTACGGCGCCACGGCTGCGATGTTCGCCATCGACGCGCAGACCCTGAGCTACCTGCGCCTGACCGGCCGCACGCCCGAGCAGGTGCAGCGCGTCGAGGCTTATGCGAAGGCCGCCGGCCTGTGGGCCGACACGCTGAAGGACGTGCAGTACGAACGCACGCTGCGCTTCGATCTCTCGACCGTGGTGCGCACGCTGGCCGGGCCCAGCCAGCCGCACAAGCGCCTGCCGGTGGCCGCGCTGAAGGCGCGCGGCATCGCCGTCGGTCTGGAGCGGGCGCGGGCCGAGGAAGCACAAGGCCTGCTGCCCGACGGCGCGGTGATCATCGCGGCCATTACCAGCTGCACCAACACCAGCAACCCCCGCAACGTCATCGCCGCCGGCCTGCTGGCGCGCAAGGCGCGGCAGCTGGGCCTGCTGCGCAAGCCCTGGGTGAAAAGCTCGCTGGCGCCGGGCTCCAAGGTGGTGGAGCTTTACCTGAAGGAAGCCGGTTTGCTGGCCGATCTGGAGGCGATGGGCTTCGGCATCGTGGCCTTCGCCTGCACCACCTGCAACGGCATGTCGGGCGCACTGGACCCGAAGATCCAGCAGGAGATCATCGACCGTGATCTGTACGCCACCGCAGTGCTGTCGGGCAACCGCAACTTCGACGGCCGCATCCACCCGTATGCGAAGCAGGCGTTCCTGGCCAGCCCGCCGCTGGTGGTGGCCTACGCCATCGCCGGCACCATCCGCTTCGACATCGAGCAGGACGTGCTGGGTGTGGCGGCAGGTCGCGAGATCCGTCTGAAGGACCTGTGGCCCAGCGACGAAGAAATTGACGCCGTGGTGGCGCAGGCGGTGAAGCCCGAGCAGTTCCGGCAGGTCTACATCCCGATGTTCGACAAGCGCGAGGCGGCGCGTGCGGCCTCGCCGCTGTATGACTGGCGGCCTTCTTCGACCTACATCCGTCGCCCGCCCTACTGGCAAGGCGCACTGGCCGGTGAGCGAACCTTGAAGGGCCTGCGCCCGTTGGCCCTGCTGCCCGACAACATCACCACCGACCACCTGTCGCCGTCCAATGCCATCCTGCCAGACAGTGCGGCCGGTGAGTACCTGGCCCGCATGGGCCTGCCCGAGGAGGACTTCAACTCCTACGCCACCCACCGGGGCGACCACCTCACCGCGCAACGTGCCACCTTCGCCAACCCCACGCTGATGAACGAGATGGTGCGCGGCGCGGACGGCGCGGTGCGCCAGGGCTCGCTGGCCCGGGTCGAGCCCGAAGGGCGGGTGATGCGCATGTGGGAGGCGATCGACACGTACATGCAGCGCGGCCAGCCACTGATCATCGTCGCCGGGGCCGACTACGGCCAGGGCAGCTCACGCGACTGGGCAGCCAAGGGCGTGCGGCTGGCGGGTGTGCAGGCCATCGCGGCGGAAGGCTTCGAGCGCATCCATCGCACCAACCTGGTCGGCATGGGCGTGCTGCCGCTGCAGTTCGAGCCAGGCACCACCCGGCTGACGCTGGCCCTCGATGGCACCGAGACCTACGATGTGGCCGGCACGCCGGCGCCGCGGGCGATGCTGACACTGGTGGTGCACCGCCGCAGCGGTGAGGTGCTGCGCGTGCCGGTGATCTGCCGCCTCGATTCGGACGAAGAGCTGTCGGTCTACCAGGCCGGCGGCGTGCTGCAGCGCTTTGCCGACGACTTCCTGCAAGCAGGTGCCGCATGAGCACAGTTCCTCAGATCAAGATCCCCGCCACCTACCTGCGTGGCGGCACCAGCAAGGGCGTGTTCTTCCGCCTGCAGGACCTGCCGGAGCGCTGCCAGGTGCCGGGTGCCGCCCGCGACCGGCTCTTCCAGCGCGTCATCGGCAGCCCCGATCCCTACGCCGCGCAGATCGACGGCATGGGCGGCGCCACCTCCAGCACCAGCAAGTGCGTGATCCTGTCACCGAGCGCGCGGGCCGACCACGATGTGGACTACCTCTACGGCCAGGTGGCCATCGACCAGGACTTCGTCGACTGGTCGGGCAACTGCGGCAACCTGAGCACCGCGGCCGGCGCCTTCGCCATCCATGCCGGCTTCGTGAAGCCGGCTGCGGCCGACGGCGTGTGCACCGTGCGCATCTGGCAGGCCAACATCGGCAAGACCATCATCGCCCACGTGCCAGTGCGCGGCGGCCAGGTGCAGGAGACCGGTGAGTTCGAGCTCGACGGCGTCACCTTCCCGGCGGCCGAGATCGTGCTCGAGTTCCTCGACCCCGCCGACGAAGGCGAGAACGGCGGCGCAATGTTCCCCACCGGCCGGCTGGTGGATGAGTTGCAGGTGCCCGACGAGGTGGTCAAGGGTGGCCGCATCGCCGCCACCCTGATCAGCGCCGGCATCCCGACCCTCTTCGTCAATGCCGAGGACCTTGGCTACACCGGCACCGAGCTGCGCGAAGCCATCAACACCGACCCGGCAGCGCTGAAACGCTTCGAGGCGCTGCGGGTGGCCGGTGCGCTCAAGATGGGGCTCATCAAGAGCCCCGAGGAAGCGGCCAAGCGGCAGCACACGCCCAAGATCGCCTTCGTCGCGCCGCCGCGGGACCACACCGCCGCCAGCGACAAGCGCATCGCGGCGGCGGAGGTGGACCTGCTGGTGCGGGCGCTGTCGATGGGCAAGCTGCACCACGCGATGATGGGCACGGCCTCGGTGGCCATCGCCGCCGCGGCGGCGGTGCCGGGCACGCTGGTGAACCTGGCTGCCGGGGGTGGTGAGCGCCGGTCCGTGCGCTTCGGCCATCCCTCCGGCACCCTGCGCGTGGGCGCAGAGGCCCGCCAGAGCGGCGGCCAGTGGCAGGTCACCAAGGCCGTGATGAGCCGCAGCGCCCGCATCCTGATGGAAGGCTGGGTGCGCGTGCCCGGCGACAGCTTCTGAACGAAAGAGACCCGATGTCTTCTGTTTCCACCCGCCAGCAACTCAAGGCGCTCGTCGAGGCCCGGCGCGGCCTGATCGTGCCCGGCGCCTTCAACGCGCTCTCCGCCAAGGTCATCGCCGACCTGGGCTACCCCGCGATCTACGTCACCGGCGCCGGTGTCACCAATATGTGGTTCGGCATGCCCGACCAGGGTTTCATGGGCTTGGCCGAGATCGCCGACCACACCGCGCGCATCCGCGATGCGGTCGACGTGCCGCTGATCGTCGACGCCGACACCGGCTTCGGCAACGCGCTGAACGTGCATCACACCGTGCGCACCCTGGAACGCGCCGGTGCCGACTGCATCCAGCTCGAAGACCAGGTGGCGCCCAAGCGCTGTGGCCACTTCAGCGGCAAGGACGTGATTGGCCTGGACGAGGCCGTAGGCAAGATCAAGGCCGCCGTCGATGCCCGCCGCGACCCCGACCTGCTGATCATGGCGCGCACCGATGCTGCGGCGACGCAGGGTTTCGACGCCGCCGTTGACCGTGCGCAGGCCTTTGCCGAAGCCGGCGCCGACATCCTGTTCGTCGAGGCGGTGACGAAGGCCGAGGAGGTGCGCGCGCTGCCGCAGCGCCTGGCCAAGCCCCAGTTGATGAACATGGTGATCGGCGGCCGCACACCGATCTTCAACGCCAGCGAGCTGGCCGAGCTGGGCTACGGCATCGTGCTGTACGCCAACGCAGCGCTGCAGGGCGCGGTGGCTGGCATGCAGAAGGCGTTGACCGTGCTGCGAGACGACAAGCAAGTGCTGGAGTCCAGCGGCCTGGTGACCCCGTTCGCTGAGCGTCAGCGCCTGGTTGGCAAGCCGCAATGGGACGAGATGGAACAGCGTTACGCCTGATTCCTCGGGCTGGTCATGCGTAGGATGTGCCACCTCAACGACCAGCCTGACGATGTCCAGTCTTCAAGTCACCGAGATCAAGGCCTTCGTACCCTCCCGGGATTTCGAGGTGTCCAAGCGCTTCTACCAGGACCTCGGCTTCACGATGGCGTCAGAGGGCGGTGGGGTGGCCTATTTTCACATCGGCCATGCCAGCTTTCTGCTGCAGGACTTCTGCGCCGAGGGGTTCGCCGACAACTTCATGATGCATCTGCTGGTTACGGATGTCGACGCCTGGCGAGCGCACATCGAGCGCAGCGGTTTGGTGGCGAAGTACGGTGTGCGCATCACCGACACCAAAAACCAACCGTGGCGGATGCGCGATTTCTGCCTGTTTGACCCTTCTGGCGTGGTCTGGCGGATCGGACAGAACACGGACTGAACGGCCTCACGCCGCCGTGCGTGATCGACCCCGGCGAGCGGGGCGTGCGGGCGATGCGCGGTGCGCCGGGTTTCGCGCCAACTCGATAAAGGCGCGCAGGTAGGCGATGTCGGCCTCGGCCTCGCGCACGCCCAGGAAGATCTGCTTGGCGATGCCGCGCGGCCCCAGGCGCACCGGCACCAGGTCGAGCTTCGGCGCCATCTCCTTCAGCAGCCAGCGCGGCAGCGCCGTCACGCCGCGGCCGCTGGCCACTGTCTGCAGCAGGATGTCGGT
>CETV01048653.1_pt1 | contig 13191 bp, 12 predicted proteins | sample 531451 | NCBI WGS metagenome assembly CETV01 (sample SAMEA2623155, study PRJEB7988) | marine metagenome | isolation source: saline water (ENVO:00002010), including | reverse complement strand
ACTTGTACCACTGATGCAACATCAGCAAGTACGGTCCAATTTGAGAAGTATAGGTTTCCATTTTCCATATCGTTCATTGGAACACCATTAATCAAATAAGCTGTATAACGATCGTCAAATCCACGAACGTATACATTTTCATCATCCCAACCACCACCGTTTTCGACAAAAACACTAGGGAGGGTTGACAATGCTTTCGGCAATCCACGACCACCTAATCTGAAATCAATATCAGCTTTGGTATAGTCGTCGTATGAGATAGCATCAGTATTGTCTACACGATTTGCTAATACATCCACGCCGCCCAACGCAACGGATGAAGATGCAAGCGTGAAATTAGCAGATTCGTTGGAATTCTGTATTTTCACTGTAGCAGACGATTTGTTATGTCCTACTACGCTAGCAGTCACTGTGTAGGTGCCATTAGGAAGATCGATTGAGTATGCCCCACTTAATGTGGCAGCAGCACCCGAGGACGTTCCTTCGACAACAACATTGGCTCCTGGTAAGGCATTTCCATCTGCGTCCGTAACGGTCCCAGATACTGTACCTTGTCCAAGAACTGCGCCAGAAATCATAATGATTCCAAGTAGCGCGCCAAGAATCGTACGATTCATAGTTAACTCCTTTTTCTTGGTTACTTTCATATATTAATATATTCAAAAGCACGAGTAAGTGCTTTGTGATAATTTGACGTAATTTTTGAGGATTGCAAACATTAATTGTATCTCTATAAAAAAACTATGCTTATCCTATTAATTTTCTAATAAATTATCCTTTTTAAAATTGGTATGAATATCTTAACATGAGAAAATGGACTTTATTGATTTAAAAACGCAACAAAATCGCATTCGTGAAGGCCTCAAAGTACGTTTTGATCGTATTTTAGAGCATGGTGCCTATATTATGGGTCCAGAAATCACTGAATTAGAGGAGAAATTAGCAGATTATTGTGGCGTCAAACATGCGATTTCATGTTCGTCAGGTACCGATGCATTACTCATTCCTTTAATGGCATGGGGAATCGGTCCTGGAGATGCGGTATTTACGACCCCATTTACTTATGTTGCAACCGCTGAAGTAATCTCATTATTAGGAGCAACCCCTGTGTTTGTTGATGTCTATGAATCCACCTTTAATATTGATTGTGAAAAATTAGAATTAGCAATCCAAAATACTATTGCAGAAGGAAAACTAACACCAAAAGCAGTTATTCCTGTTGATTTGTTTGGAGTGCCAGCGCGTTACCGTCTTATTGAAGAAATTGCAAAAAAATATGATTTAAAAGTGATTGAGGATGCAGCACAGAGTTTTGGAGCAACAATTGGAGATAGAAAAGTAGGCACTTTTGGAGACGTTGCTGCCACTTCTTTTTATCCAGCAAAACCATTAGGATGTTATGGTGATGGAGGAGCTATTTTTACAAATAATGATAATTTAGCAAATAAATGCAAAGCAATTCGTATTCATGGTACTACATCTGATAGATATCATAGTGAATTGATTGGTTTGAATGGACGTTTAGATAGCCTACAAGCCGCTGTATTGCTAGAGAAATTAACTATTTTTGATGAAGAATTAAATTTAAGAGAGAAGATAAGTATTCAATACAGAAACAATCTTAAAAACTGCCAATCTATTCCTAAAGATTATGTATCATCTCATGCATTATTTTCTATTGTGTTAGAATCAGATCAACAAAGAAACCAAACGATAGAAAAATTAGAGCAAAACGATGTTCCAACAGCAATTTATTATAAATGTCCTATTCATTTAATGAAGGCATTTTCTTATTTAAGATACCAAAAAGGGGATTTCCCAATTTCAGAAGATTTATCAAAAAGAATTTTAAGTTTACCAATGCATCCTTATCTATCTGAAGACGATGTTGAATTAATCATTAATCAGATACAATAAATTATGAAATATGTTGTAACAGGAGGGGCAGGGTTTATTGGTAGTAATCTTGTTGATTGTTTAGTTGATGATGGACACGAAGTCCATATACTAGATAATTTTTCTACCGGGAAAAAAGAAAATTGTAACCCAAAAGCATTTTATCATTATTATGATATTGCAGATATTAATAATATTGATGCTTTTATAGAAATTATGCAAGACACAGATTGTGTATTTCACTGTGCAGCATTAGTAGGGGTGCAGCCATCTATTGATAATCCAATTAAGTATGAAATCAATAATACGATTGGGACAATAAATATGCTTAAAAGCGCAAGTGCTACAAAAGTTCGAAGGTTTGTTTATAGTTCATCTTCATCTGCTTATGGGCCAACAGAAAAATTACCATCTTCTGAAAATGATTTACCCAATCCTATATCTCCATATGCCAGTCAAAAATATTATGGTGAAATATGTTGCAAAATGTTTTTTCAAGCTTATAAAATAGAAACTGTATCATTGAGATATTTTAATATCTATGGAGAAAGGCAAAATTTAGGGGGAGCATATGCCGCTGTTATTGGAATATTTATAAAACAATGTTTAGATGATATTCCAATGACTATAAATGGTGATGGCAACCAAAAAAGAGATTTTGTTTATATAGGGGATGTAGTAAGAGCAAATATTTTAGCAGCGCAATCAAACAAGGTTGGTTACGGAGAAGTTATCAACATTGGAAGCGGAAAAAATATTTCAATTAATGATATTGCACAGTTAATAGGAGACAATACAATTTATAAGAAACCTGTTAATGAACCATTTGCAAATTTAGCTGATGTTTCTAAAGCAAAAAAATTATTAGATTGGGAACCTTTAGTACAATTAGAAGATTGGATAATAAGTTATAAATCTAAAATAGGATTAAATTAACATATGAGTAAAAAAATACTAATTACAGGTGGTGCAGGATTTATTGCACATCATGTCATTGATAAAATTTTATCTACTACAGATTGGGAGATTGTCACACTAGATAGATTAGATTTTAGTGGCAATCTGAATAGATTAAATGAAGTAGTTTCTGGTTACCCTGAATCTGAAAGAAGAAGAGTCAAAGTAGTTCATCATGATTTAAAAGCTGAACTGAATCCTGAAATTACCGCTACTATTGGGAAGATAGATTATATTAGCCATCTTGCAGCAGGATCACATGTTGATAGATCTATTACATATCCACTAGAATTTGTAATGGACAATATAGTTGGGACAGCCCATATTTTAGATTATGCAAGGAAATTGGATGGTTTAGAAAGATTTGCATACTTTAGTACGGATGAAGTTTTTGGGCCAGCACCTAAAGGATTAAATTACAAAGAAAATGATAGATATAATTCTACTAATCCTTATTCAGCCACCAAAGCTGGGGCAGAAGAACTTGTAGTTGCCTTTGAGAATACTTATAAACTTCCATCTATAATAACACATACAATGAATGTGTTTGGAGAGAGGCAAAATCCTGAAAAATATATTCCTATGGTTATAAAAAAGGTTAGAGACAATGAAACAGTAACAGTGCATGCAAATAAAGAAAAAACTGTTGCAGGGTCTAGGCATTATATTCATGCAGAAGATGTCGCTGAAGCATTATTATTTTTATATAATTATAATATTGATAGCATTAAGGCAGATGCAACAGGCGCAAAATGTCAAAAATTTAATATTGTTGGTAGAGATGAAATTGATAATCTTGAACTAGCTCAATTTATTGCAAAAGTTCAAAATACAGATTTGCAATATGAGATGGTTGATTTTCATTCTTCTCGACCAGGGCATGATCTTCGATATGCATTAGATGGTACAAAAATGAAAGAGATGGGTTGGGAGCCTCAATCGGCATTTGAAAGGTTAGAATCTACGATTAAATGGACATTAAAAAATGACAGATGGCTATCTCTTTAGCCTTTCTTGACAACTGCTCTACCTTTAAGATTTTCCCAATCTTTTTCAGGTCTAACTTTTAAATTTGTTTCCCAAACACTTTTTAATAAATCTAGATCTAATCCTTTTTGTTTAGAAAAGTAAATTAATGCATTAATATCTTTTGGGAAACAACTGCCGCCGAAGCCAAGCTTATTATCAGGACCAGGAACAGCCCAATGGGATTTTCCTAATCTTTTATCATATAGAGAATATTCTAATACTTGATCATAATTAACATCAATCTGATCACAAATTATTTTCATTTCATTCGCAAAAGATACTTTAGTTGCTAGAAATGTATTTGTAAAATATTTAATCATTTCAGCTGTAGTTGAATCAGTTTTAATAATTGTTGTATTAGGAAAAACTTTAGTATAGACCTGTTGTACAGTGTCGACCGGTTTTTTATTACCGCCTAATACAATTCGATTTTGTTTTTTAAAATCCTCAATAAAGTTTCGTTCAGTTAAAAATTCTGGATTAAAAATAACATCTATATTCTTGTTGTTGTTGTTGATTCTTTTTGTGGTGTCAGGAGGTACAGTTGATTTAATGACAACAATTTTTTTGTGAGTAGAATATTTATTTATTTTTTCAATTTCTTTTTCAACAATTCCAATATCACATTCACCATTTTCTTTCATCGGTGTAGGAAGACAGACAAATATAACTTCTGAAGATTCTGTTAATTCTTTTAGACTAGAAACAGTACATCTCGACTTATTATATTTATCAAATGTGCTAATATTTTTATAGTGCGTTTCAAATCCAACTTTAATTGCACTTCCAACATAACCTTGTCCAAGAATGCCTATTTTCAATTCTTTTTTCCTATTTTTTATAAATATTCTGGTTTTTATTATACTATTAACTTATACAAATAAAATAGTAAACTTATAATGTCAATGAAACGAATTTTATTAACAGGATCTAATGGGTTTGTTGGTAGTTATTTTCTTAAAAAATATAATTTATCATATCAAATAAATACATTTTCTTTTCTCAACAACAATTTTACAGATCTTAATTTAAATAATGTTGATGTAGTTATTCACTGTTCTGCATTGGTACATCAGATGAAAGGTGCATCGTGGGAAAGATATCAAGAAGTTAATGTAAACCAAACTCTTCAATTAGCTAAAAAAGCAAAGCAAAGCGGTGTAAAACATTTTATTTTTTTAAGTACCATAAAAGTTTATGGTGAAGAATCTGATATATGTTACTACGAAAATAGCAGTACTAATCCCATTGATTATTACTCAATTAGTAAGTTGAAGGCTGAAGATTGTTTAAGGAATATTGAGACTAAAGATTTCCAAGTTGCAATACTCAGAAATCCTTTAATATATGGTTTTGGAGTTAAAGCTAATTTTATGAACTTAGTTAATCTGATTAAAAAAATTCCAATTTTACCATTTAAAAATGTTAAAAATAAACGAAGTATGGTTTTTGTAGGAAATGTTTGTTTTATTTTAGATCAAATAATTTCTTTAAAACAAAAAGGAATATTTTTAGCTGTTGATGATGAAGCTCTTTCTACAACACAACTTATTCAATTGATTGCAAAATGTTTAAATAAAAAAGTTTTACTAGTGAACATCATATTTTTTGAAAAATTACTTAAGATTATAAAACCATCATTTCATCAACGTTTATTTGGTAGTCTGATTATTGATAATACTTATACGATGAAAAAACTTAATTTAAAGAAAAATAAATATTCAACAGAGTATGGGATAAAAAGTATTTTTCAATCAAACAATTAAATTACTTATATGAATAAAAGAATCAATAATAGTACAAAATTTACAATTCATGATAATCAAGATATATATCATAGAATCTCTTCTGATTTGGATTTAATTACTCAGATTATCTTAAATAAATTTACTAATATTGAATCTATTGTTTTAGCTGGAGGATTTGGGCGTGGAGAAGGAAGTGTTTTAATTGTAGATAATGATATTCAACCCATTAATGATTATGATATATATATTATCACAAAGAACAATTCTGAAATCGTTGATCTAGAAGACTTAAGAAATTCTTTTTTAAAAAGAGTACAGATAAGACAAGTTGATATAGAATTAATTCAAGCAAAAAAACTAAAATATTTAAAACCTACTATGGCCAACTATGATTTGAAATATGCATCATATGTATTCTATGGCAATAAAAAGATATTAGAATCTATACCATTTATTGATTCAAGTAAATTAAGTTTGCGTGAAGGAAGAACTCCTCTTTTGCTTTATCTTATATCTATTCTTCAAGCATATCCTGGTGAGAAGGATTCCCAAATAACAGATAATGAAAAATTTTGGATTTATCAGCAAATATCTAAATCAATTTTAGGATGGTCATCAGCATTGCTAATATTACATGGTAAGTATCATAGCAGTTATATTGAAAGAGAAAATTTTTTTAAACAAACTTTCAATAATAAAGTATGGTGTGAATTAGTGCAGAAAGCTACTCAATTTAAAGTTTCTCCATTCCTAGATATTAAGGAAGACTTATATTCTTTATGGTATTTAAACAAGCAAGAGCATATGAAGGTTTTAATGTTATTTTTATCGAAATATTATAATAAACAATACAATGATTGGGATACTATTATAAAAGATTATAGAAATGATTATGAAAATATTGTTCGAAAATTTTTTGGATGGTTGATGAACAAAAAAAGATATAAAGATAGAATAAATTTAACAGTTATTGAATTATTAGTTTTATTAGCAAAATCTGAGAACAATATTGATGAAAAATTATTAAAAGTGATTAATAATGAAATAAATAAGTTTAATAAAAATAGAAACAATAATTATTCATGGGAGTTAGCAAGAAAGTTTTGTATTGATCATGATCCTAATTGTAAAATTTGGAAAGAAAGAGGAAATTCTATTTTTTATGATTTATAAACATTAATATACCTAAAAATTTTACAATGAATAACCCATTAGTATCCGTAATAATTGTAACTTGGAATCGGAAAAATGATGTCCTGGAAACTTTGGAATCTCTTCAAAGTCAAACTTACTCTAATTTAGAAGTGATTATAGTTGATAATGGATCATCTGATGGTACTGTTGAAGAAATAAGACAACTATATCCAAATTATAAATTAATATGTTTATCATCTAATGTTGGTTGTGAAGAAGGGTTTAATGTGGGAATTGTGGAGGCTACAGGCCCAATTTTAATATTTCTTGATAGTGATGCATTTTTTGAAGATACGGGGATTGAGAAAATTGTTAAAAAATTTCAAGCAGATGAATCTCTTGGAATAGTCGACCCTCGTATTTTTAATTTTTTCTCAAATGAAATTCAAAATGAACCTAAAAATTGGCCCAAAGACCACACTATGTTTACTGGATGTGCTGTAGGTGTTAAAAAGGAAGTATTTGATAATATTGGTTTAAGACCAAAAGATTATTTTATTTATGCTAGTGAACCAGATATTTGTATACGTGCATTAGATTATGGTTATAAAATTGAACATTGTTCTGATATTATTGCTTATCACAAGGAGTCTCCAACAAAAAGATTATCTCCTAAGTTTTATTACTATAATACAAGAAATGTTTTATGGTTGATATGTAAGTATTATCCGTTATTGCCAGCAATAAGAGAAGTAATTTTTCATTTTACAATTAATTTCATTCTTTCTTTGAAAACCTTATCATTACACTATTATTTTTTAGGAATAATAGAAGGAATATTTAAATTACCATTAATTATTAAGAATGAGAGAAAACCTTTAAAAAAATGGTATTTAGGAAGGATTTATCCATCTGGAATGCAAATTGTTAAAATAATTATTTCGAAATGGAAAAAAAAGAATGAAAAATAAATATAAACCAAAGATTATAATATTTTCAGGAGGAAGAGGAAATAAAAATTTGTTTTTTGAAATGAAAAAACAAATGAACAATATCAATGAACTTTCAGTAATAATTAATGGTTTGGATGATGGTGCATCTACAGGAGAAATTAGAAGATTATTTCATTATAAAGCTCATGGAATAAGTGATTTTTTAAAAGCAATTCTTTCGCTTTCTCCAAATAAAAAACTAATAGACGCATTAGAGGCTAGATTTCCGATGGTTGATAGTTTTGAAGAAAGGTTATTGTTATATCGTAATCTTCACAAGATGCTATATAAAGATTCTTTGCCTAAATATTTATCTGCACTTTTACAGATTCCAGATAGAACAAGAAGACAAATTCTGAAAAAATTTGTTATTTTTTTCAATTATTTTTATCAAAATAGAGATGAAATTATTGATATAGAAGATTTTAAAATTGGTAATATTTTATTTGGAGCTTTATTAGTAGAAAATAACCTCGATTTTAATAAAGCCATTAATGCTTTTTCTAAATTTTGTAATCTGAATAGTAAAATTACAATATATTCCAATACAAATTCTGTTAGATTTTTAAGTGGATTACTAAAAAATGGTACTCTTTTACCTAATGAAGCATCTGTAGTATTAACTCGAACTACGGATAGTATAAAAGATATCTATCAGATGACAAATCCTATCACAATGAATCAAATTAGAAAATTATCTTCAATAGAAATAGATGATAAAATTAGTTTTCTTGAATCATTGAGAAATATTCCTATTTATAATGAAGATATTAAAGAAAAAATACTTAACAGCGATATTATTGTTTATGGTTCTGGAACTCCATACTCTAGTATCCTTCCAAGCCTTGAAACAAAAGGGATAGCAAATCTTATTAAACAAAATAAGAATCCAAAAGTGATGATTGCAAACTTGAAGAAAGAAACCAATAATTTTTTATATGTTTCCGATTTAGTAAAAGATTTGTATCAATATTTAAATAGATCAAATAATAAGAGTATTAATAAAAAAGATTTACTTACTCATTTAATTATAGATAATACAATTTCAGAATCTAAAGAATCACAATCGATTAACTTTGATGAGAATATAATTATGAATAAATATCCTTGGTTAAGAATAGTTAAAGGTAATTTTTCTGATCCATTAAACCCTTCTGCTCATAATGGAAAAAATGTCTTAAAAACTATTTTAAGAATAGTAAATAATTAAGATGTTATCCAAATTTGATAAAATTTTATTAGATGTCAGCGGAACATTATATTCTAATAAAAAAGAACCTCTTAGCGGTTCAAAAGAATTCTTAAAAAATTATTATCAAAAAATAATTATTTTTTCAAATATTGGGTCTAAAACAGGTTTAGAATTAAAAGAAGAATTATTTAACATTTTTAATGTACCAATACCTAATGTTATTACATCATTAGATTTATTATTAAAATTTTTAGAAAAAAAATCTTACAAAACTGTTTTTCATTATGGACAAGAAAATGTCGCTAATAAAATCGAACCTTTTGTAGAAAATATAGTTAATGATATTTCAAAAGAAGATATTGATGCAATTATTTTCACTTCTTTGGTTGGCAGTGAATGGATTAAAAGAACAGAATCAGCATTAAACTTAATTATAAAAACAAATGCAGATATTTTGTTAGGAAACCCTGATAGAATTTCACCAGAACCACCATTTAATTTTACTGTCACCTTAATTTTAGATGGTTTGTTGAATTTGTCAGGTGTTTTACAGAAAAAAAAGCTATCAAAAGAATTCGGAAAACCAAATCTCAAGAGAGAAATGATAGAAGTAGGAGAAGATGAAAAATTGGTAGTGATAGGAGATAATCCTTGGACTGACATAGAACTCAGCAAGAATCTTGAATGCCAATCGATACTTATTTCTTCAAAATCTGATTTAGTTAAAAATTCTCCTTCGCCTACATTTTCTGTGAAATCATTAAAGGAGATATTGTAATTAAACAATCAGAAGATAATGTTTTAATCTTTAATCCTTTTTCCTCTAAAAAATTTGAACTTTCAAATTATAAAAAAGAATTATTTAATTACTATTTAGAAGATACTTCAATAAATAAAAAACAATATCAAATAGTAATTATGGCTGCAGGGAAAGGAGAAAGAATGAATCTAAATTATCCAAAACCTCTTCTTGAAATTGACTATCCAAACGGCCAAAAATCTATTATTGCTAACTTGTTAGATGTTATTGAAAAAGCAATATCAAATATTGTTTCTATCAATATAGTAATTAGTTCTCTTGATAAACATTATTTTGAACAAATAGAAGGTTTAAATAAAAAAATAAATCTAATTGAACTCCATCCTAAACAAATACAAGGTACAGCGGTATGTTTGGATGCAATAAAAAATGATTTAGCTTTAGAATATGACACTATTTTATTATGGGGCGATTTAGCACTTATTCCTTCTAGTTATATATTTTTTTCTACCATACTATATGAAAAATTTAATCCACTCATTACAATGCCAACACGTTATAAAAAAAATCCTTATGTTGGATTTTTGAGAGATAGTGAAGGAAAATATTCTGAGGTATTTCATTCCAATGAAGGTAAACCATATTCTGGTTGGGCTGAACAAGATTGTCTTTGTTTTATCTTAGATAGCGAGGTATATCCATTATTATCTGATTTTATAGCTAATAAAAAATTGCAAGATAGAAAAGAAATTGATTTTGTAAAATTTATTCCATTTTGCAATACAGAAAATAATAATGTTATTGGATTGCCTTTCTGTGAATATAAATGTGTAAGCGGTATTAATAACAAAAAAAAAGTTGATATTATTGAAGATTATTTAAAAGATTTCTCACAGAAAGAATATGAAAATAAATTTTTAAATCGATATTATTTTTAATATGAACTTACAAAATCATTACTTTATAGTTCTTGATGCTCTTAGATCAGATCATGTAAAATATATGCCTTGGTTATCATCTAAAATTCATGATGGTATTTATATAAAAAATTTAGAGATATCAAGCGGTTTTTGTGAACGTTCGGAGATTTTTTTTAGCTTAAAACCTTCTGAAACTGGTTTTGTTAATGCTATCAACATTGATACTGAATCTAAGAATAATATTCGACCATATTCATGGTTTCCAAATTGGATAATACCTGTACTTAGTTTTTTTGAAAAAAATCGATTTTTTCAAAAAATTATTAGACGTTTTTTATGGCAAGTATCTCTAAATAAATCATTCCATAGTATGTATCCACAGAGGATTCCTTTAAATATTTTAGACAAAGTTATTCTTACAGAAGATTCAATTGATTTTGAAGAATATTCAAAACGAATTAAATCAGGCTTATTGTATGAATATATTAATGCAGGATATACAATTAACTGGGAATATTTTACATCATTATCTAGTGTTTCTTTTGGTACTGACTCTTCACGACTCGAAACCCTTATAAATAAACTTTCTGATTATAAGCAGACATTTATTCCAGTATATATAAGTACAGCAGATGTACTCGGCCATAAATTTGGGCCACATTCAAAAGAATTAATTAAAGGACTTGAAGACATAGATATAAAACTGCAAAATTTCTATCATACATGTATGGAACACCATAATGAAAAGTGTGATATTTCTTTTTTAGGAGATCATGGTATGGAACAGGTTGACACTGGTATCAATGTCAAAAATATCATTGAATCTATTACAAATAATTTGAATCTTAAATTAGGAAAGGATTTTTATTATTTTTTAGATTCAACAATGTTAAGAATATGGTGGAAATTAGATAATGAAGAACAATTGAAAAATTTTCATCAAAAACTGTTTTCTAATAAAGAATTAAAAGATAAAGGGTATTTTCTTAATAATCAGGATTGTGAGAATGAAGGATTACCGCCTGTGAAAGATATTGCTGATATTGTTTGGTGGGCTAAAAAAGGTGTTCAAGTAAGTCCAGATTTTTTTCACAATGAAAGCAAATTAAAAGCTGGCATGCATGGATATCTTAAAAAAGATAAAATTAGTTCAGGGTTTTTCCTCCTTGCAGATTCTCATCGTCCCCAATCTTATAGCAATTTACACGTATTAAATCTTTTGAAGGCATTTTCTATATGATGATAAACACTAAATTTTTTTTAAATATATCATCTTTTGATAAAAATATTTTTTTGAGAATAATACTGCTTTTTTCTGTGTTTATTATTTCATTAATTCTAGGGAATTTATATGTAGGAGGAGATAATAATGGATATAGAGCAATATATAACGGAATAGCTGGCGTTGACATTGTTAATGCATATTATCTCTATAATTATGTTATTACAACATCAGAATTTGTTCATTTTATTTTTGTTTGGATAGCAAGCAATCTAGGAATAGATAGAATCTTTTTTCTGTCTATGTGCAATACATTGTTTGCTGGGATTTTGATAAAAATTTTTGATAATCTTAAAGTTAATTTTCTAGTAACATCCTTTTTTATTCTTACAAATTATTATTTATATGTAGTATTTTTTGCAGGAGAGAGATTAAAATTTGGTTTTATCTTTTTCTTGTTATTTTTTCTTTTTAGAAAGAAATATGTTCTTTCTTTCTTTTTCTTTGGTTTATCAATCTTTTCTCATTTGCAAATGTTAATCTTATGTTCAGGTAGAGCACTTCAATTATTCATTAATGAAGTAAAACCTTTATTATTTAAATTACAATTTAAATGGTCATTATTACTTGTGTTACCAATTATAGTATTTGCATTATTTGCTATCAATACCACTCAAATTTCTGGACTACCTTACCTTGTTTATAAAATAACGGCATATGGTGGTGATCGAAGTCTATTTGATTTTTTAAGGATGACAATATTTTTTCTTATAGCTTTATATTATACAAAAGATAGATCAGAGACTCTAATTTATTTTTTACCGCTATTTATAGCTGTATACTTTGTTGGAGGAGATAGAATGAATATGATTGGTTATATATTTTGCTTGTATTATTGTTTGCCTTATCGTGCAGGTTTAAACTTGGGCGTTCTTATTACTAATCTTTATTTTTTATATGCGAACATTGATTTTGTATCGAAAATTATTTTATATGGAAATGGATTTCCACCTCAACCATAAATTTAACATGATGGATTCATTTTCTATACATCATATTGCTCCATTTATTGTTAAAGGACAACTGAGCGGTCACTCTTATGCTGTGCCAGCTTTATGTGAAGCTATATCAAACAATATTGATACTCATCTCCATACAGCAGGAAAAAGTAATTTGGTATTTAAGCCCTCATTTAAGGTTCATGAATATAGAATTGATCCCATGCTAAAATCTATTTTATCTTCACAAAAATTTAAATTAGGTTTAAAAAAATTAACAAATAATGGTGATATAGTTCATAGTCATGGGTTATGGAGAATGCCACATATCTATTCTTTATCA